>Ga0247608_10001462_pt1 | contig 32684 bp, 22 predicted proteins | sample 176DNAGHGlowgp2_FD_193490 | JGI IMG/M metagenome (GOLD analysis project Ga0247608, IMG submission 193490) | Sheep rumen microbial communities from Palmerston North, Manawatu-Wanganui, New Zealand - 1766 DNA GHGlow gp2 | ecosystem: Host-associated > Mammals > Digestive system > Stomach > Rumen ...
CGTTTTTCGGAGGCAAAAGTACGGAAAATAAAGCGCAACCAAGTTGCAAACACAGCTTTTCGATCATATTTGCAACTCGGTTGCGGATAAGTGTTGGAAAACAGCAAAGATTTTATTTCGCGAAATTAAACAGGCAGGTGAAACGCAGGCCAACGCTCAGTTGGTGAAGAATGTCTTGATATCCTTCATCGCTGATACCGTAAGGAACAGTGTTTGAGAAATGCCCGCGTGATACGACAGGCTTGTCTTTAGTGATGCCGAAGTCAACATAACCGCCCAGATAGAGGCGTGCTTTTGGCTGTTCAAGATTCTCAAATGGGGTGAAATGGCCAAAAGAGCCGCCTAATTCAAAGCGTCCAAATAATTGGAAGGGATTCTGATAAAGGCGTTTCACCGGCTTCTCGAAAGAGCTGGGATTGTGGGGATTTAAGACAGGGCCGAGAACAGTGGCGCCATTTAAAATGTTGAAAGAGGGGACCACACCCACTTTGAAATAGAATTTGTTGAACTCACCACCAATCATGGTGGGGATACTGATGTGACCATTCCCGAGCAGTTCCAAAGTTCCTATGGGGATGGTTTTTTTGCCAATTCTAATTGGTTCGTTGGAATAGTTCGTGATTACAGAGGCTCCAATTTCAGCTCCTATGCTAAATGTGAAATGGTAGGCGTAAAGCTGGTATCCGAGGCCGAAGTTTTCGCTTCCGCCCATAAACGGTTTGAAATCATAATGGGACTCGAACCGCGCTTGGCCTGTGTATGCCGTGCTTGCATTCAAAGAAAGGAAGCTTCTGACCGGTTTTTGTGCGCTCAAACTAAAAACTCCGAGCAGACAAATTACCAAGAGGATAAGTGTGATTTTTTTGTTCATTGCTGATGATTTTTTTGAAAAAACTGTGGCAAAAATACAAAAAATAAGTATACAGAAGGGAAAAATGGACTTTGCCGTTATGACAGTCTTTATTTCTTCAGGATCAGATAGATGAAGTAAGGAGCTCCCGCCAATGCCGTGATACTTCCGACCGGAAGTTCAGCGGGTGCCGCGATGGTGCGCGCCAACGTGTCGGCAATCAGCAGGAAAAAGGCGCCGAAGAAGAGCGAATAGGTGAACAGTCGCCGGTTGTTGCTGCCGAAGAGCAATCGCGCCACATGCGGCATGATGAGTCCGATGAACCCGATGGAACCGCAGAACGACACCACCACGGAAATCAAGACGGAAGAGGTGATGAGCACGATGTAGGTCGTCTTCTGTGTGTCAATGCCCAGCGTCTGGGCTGTTTCCGTGCCTACCTGCATGATATTCAAAGATTTGGAGTAGTAAAAGAGGATGAATATGCAAACGATCATAATGGGCAGCAGCCATGCGATTTCCAACCAGGAAACGTGCGTGAGACTGCCCATGGTCCAAAAATAGATCTTGTGCATCTCCTTCTGGTTGACGACCACCAGCAGGGTGATGACAGCGGAGATGAAAAAGTTGAGGGCTATACCGATGAGCAACAGGGTGTTGGTGTTGTGTTTCCCTTTTATGCGGGCGATGCCGAGAATCAGCAGAAGGGTGAGCAGTGCGGTGACCAGAGCCGGCAGGGTGATGCCGAAAAGCGCCGCGTCCCAGCCGAGGATGAAGGCGATGGCCGCGCCCAACGAGGCACCTGAAGATATGCCTAGGATGTAAGGGTCACAGACAGGATTCCGGAAGATACTCTGGAAAACACCGCCGCAGATGGCCAGCGAGGCACCGGCCAGCACGCTCATCACGATGCGTGGAATACGTAGTTGCCAAAGCGTAACCTGATAATAATCAGCGATTTGTATGTCTCTTAAAAAGCCGAATTTCTGTCCAGTGCTTTGCAGGATAACTTCCATTGGAATTGAAATCACTCCGATACTCGTGGCCACAAGCATGCTGCCGAGCAGCACAATCCCCATCACAACAGGTAAAGTCCAGTTTTTCTTCTCTTTTTTCATAATACGCGGCAAAAGTACTATTTTTTTGCTCATACTTGTTCGCTTTTTGCTTCTGTCTATGACTCATGTTTAGGCAAAAACCATAGCTGACACTATGTACAATCAGGGTTCGCTACTCATAATTTAGAAATTCGAATGAAAACACTTGTCTATTTGCATAAAATTTTGTACTTTTGCAACTTAATATATAAGGAACTTAAATCATTATTATACAATCAATAAAGTACTTTAGATTATGTCAAAAGCATTGTTTTTGGGCGATGAGGCGGTGGCACAGGCCGCTTTAGACGCCGGATTATCCGGAGTGTATGCCTATCCGGGCACTCCGTCAACTGAAATCACCGAGTTTATCCAGAATTCCAAGCAGGGCAAAGCAGGCGAGGTGCACAGCATTTGGGCCGGCAATGAGAAGACCGCTATGGAGTCCGCCATCGGTATGTCCTATGCGGGCAAGCGCGCGATGGTTTGCATGAAACACGTGGGCTTGAACGTGGCTGCAGACCCGTTCATGAACTCCTCCATCACTGGTGCCAATGGCGGTCTGGTGGTAGTGGTCGCCGACGACCCTTCCATGCACTCCTCCCAGGACGAGCAGGATTCCCGCTACTATGCGAAATTCGCGCTCATCCCGTGCTTCGAGCCTTCCAACCAACAGGAGGCTTATGACATCACCTACTATGCGTTCGAGATGTCCGAGAAATTCCGCACTCCGGTGGTCATCCGTCTCACCACACGCTTGTCCCACTCCCGTTCCGGCGTGGAGCGCAAGGCTGAGCGTCCGCAGAACCCTCTCAACATTGAGAAGGACCCGAAGCAGTTCATCCTGCTGCCTGCCAACGCACGCAAGCACTACCGCAAACTGTTGGACAAACAGGTCGACTTCGAGAATGACTCTCTCAACTCCCCGTTCAACAAATACATTGACGGCACCGACAAGAGCATGGGTATCATCGCTTCCGGTATCGCCTTCAACTACCTGATGGAGAACTTCGAGGGTGGCAAATGCCCGTATCCCGTGCTGAAGATCTCCCAATACCCGCTGCCGTCCAAGCTCATCGCCAAGATGGTGGACGAATGCGGCAAGGTGCTCATCGCTGAGGAAGGTTATCCTTTCATCGAGGAACAGGTCCGCGGCGTGCTGAACCGCACCGGCAACATCATGGGTCGTTTGAGCGGCGAGCTGCCTCGTGACGGCGAACTCAACCCGAACCTCGTGGCCAAAGCCCTCGGTCTGCCCGACACTTACGGTGCCCCTGTTCCGGAACTGGTCGTTCCGCGTCCGCCGGCATTGTGTGTGGGTTGCCCGCACATCGACTCCTACACCGCCCTCAACAAGGTGATGGAGAAATACGGCAAGGGCAAAGTCTTCTCCGACATCGGATGCTACACCCTCGGTGCGCTTCCGCCTTACAACGCCATCTACACCACTGTCGATATGGGTGCTTCCATCACGATGGCCAAGGGTGCCGCCGATGCAGGCCTCAGACCATGTGTGGCCGTCATCGGTGACTCCACCTTCACCCACAGCGGTATGACCTCCCTGTTAGACTGCATCTACGAGAACACTCCGGTTACGGTGCTGATTCTTGACAACAGCACCACCGGCATGACTGGCGGTCAGGATTCCCACGCGCTTGGCGTGCTCGGCGAAATCTGCAAGGGTCTCGGAGTGAAAGAGGAACACATCCATCGTATCAATCCGCTCAAGGGTCATCTCGAAGAGAATGTCGCCATCATTGAGAAGGAGATCGAATACGAAGGCGTTTCGGTTATCATCCCGACCCGCGAATGTATCCAGACCTTGAGCCGTCGTATGAAAAAACAACAGGCCGCGAAGAAGTAATGGATAATGGTTATGGGTTATTGGTTATGGGTTATTGAAGCCAACAGCCAATAGCTAATAGCTAATAGCTAAAAGCAAAATTAAAATAACAAACAAGAACGTATTGCTCGTTCCAAAACAATTAAGAAATATGAAAATCGATATAATTTTAGCAGGAGTAGGCGGCCAGGGTATCCTTTCCATCGCCACGATTGTGGGTGCAGCCGCCATCAAAAGAGGAATGTACATGAAGCAGGCCGAGGTTCACGGCATGAGCCAGCGCGGCGGCGATGTGCAGTCCCATTTCCGTCTTTCCGACCAACCCATCGCTTCTGACCTTATCCCGCTGGGCAAGGCTGATATGATCATTTCCGTGGAGCCGATGGAATCGTTGCGTTATCTGCCGTGGTTGAAGAAGGACGGTTGGTTGATCACCAATGACCAGCCTTTCGTGAATATCCCGAACTATCCCGATTTTGACGCTTTGAAGGCCGAGTTAGCCAAGGTGCAGAACTGCGTGGCCATCAACGCTGACCAGATTGCCAAGGATCTGGGTTCCGCCCGTTCCTCCAACATGGTAATTCTCGGTGCCGCTTCCCCGTATCTGCAACTGCCTTACGAGGAGATCGAGAATGCCGTGCGCGAGAACTTCGCCCGCAAGGGTGAGGATATCGTGAACGTGAACCTCGCCTGCATGAAGGCCGGCCGCGAACTCGCTGAAAAGAAATAGTTTTTCTCCCATTGCCGAATGAATAATCTCATAGAATTTTTCAAGAAGGCATTTCATATCATCGTACTCGCCGTTCTTCTGATTCTGAGCGTTGTGATGCTTGGCAAGTCGTTGGCTTTCAACGAATATCGCCTTTCCCGGGCGGTGCAGGGCATTGTGGGGCCGATTCAGAAGAGCGGTGCGGGTATGGTGCACCGTTTCCGTTTGGGACCGGAGAACGAGGCACTGGTGGAGCAAAACATCCGTCTGATGCGCGAGCAGGAGAACATGTTCCTAGAGAAAGTGGACACTGTCCTGACGGAAATGAGCAAGCCCGACTCCACCAACCGCCGGCAGGTGCGCCTCTATGATTACACATTCGCTCACGTCATCTTCAAAACGGTGGATCGCGCGTTCAACTACATGATTGTCGACAAGGGATCCAGAGACGGCATTGTCCGTGATATGGCGGTGCTGTCGCCGGAAGGTGTGGCGGGAGTCATAACGGATGTCTCCTCCAATTTTGCCACGGTGCGGCCGATCCTGCATCCCGAATCCCGGATCAGTGCGGTGGTGAACCCCGCAAACCAGAACGGGACTTTGATATGGGAGGGTGATGACCCGAATGTGGCATATCTCGAGGCTATCCCCCAGCATTCTGAAATCAATATCGGCGATTCCGTGTTCACCAACGGATTCTCCAATATTTTCCCGAAAGGATTGTTTATCGGCACCGTGAAAGAGGTACAGGTCGGTAATAACGCCAGCTTCCTGACCATCAAGGTGAATCTGGCGACAAAATATGCGGATGTATATACCGTCTATCTGGTGGAAAATCTGTTCAAATCGGAAATAGACTCCTTAAAAGCTGATTTCAAAGATGAATAACATAATCTCCAATATCTTGCGGTTTCTGGTTTTCCTGATTGTCCAGATTGTGATATGCCAGCACGTATGTCTGTTCGGCTATATGACACCGGCGCTCTTTCTGTTGGCCTTGTTCCTCCTTCCCTTGGAACTGCCGCTTTCGTTGCAATATCTCATCGGGTTTGCCTCAGGTTTTGTGGTTGATGCATTCGCACACACTTTGGGAGTCTCTTCTTTCTCCTGCACCCTGATGATGTTCCTCCGTCCTTTCATTGTCCGTTTCCTCAACGGCACGAATTTCAACCGATTTGAAAGCATTGAACGTCCTATGCCGGGCGTGAAAGATTTCCGATGGATTTTTCTGTACACCTTGATACTGACATCCATCTATCAGGTCATTTCTGTTCTTCTCGGAACGATGACCTTCCGGAATTTCGGCCACACATTGCTGGTTATGATTGGCAACACCCTTTTCACGGTGTTTGTGGTCCTCTGCGTTGAATATATTTTCTATAATAAAGTCAGGAATGAATCCTAAAATCCGTGCTTTACTCTTGGCGGTGGCCAGCGTGTTGCTCCTCGGCTCGTGCAGCTCGGTCAGACACCTTCCTGACGGGCAGTGCATGCTGGTGAAAAACAATGTGGAGGTGAAAGACGCCAAAAACCCGGATTTCGACAACCTGAAAACTTATGTGCGCCCGGTCACCAACAAGAAATTCATGGACTTGTTCCGTGTCAAGACCGTCTTTTATGACTGGGGACAACCGACATACAATAAACAAGGTGAAACCAAAGACAGCAAATTCCGTCGCCTCTTGAGAGAAAAACTGGGAGAGGAGCCAACCCTGCTAGACAGTGTGGAAATTGACAATTCCCTAGACCAGTTGAAAATCGTGATGAGACAGCTTGGCTATTTTGACGCAACGGTGGATTACAGAGTCAAATATAGAGGGAAGAAAAAGAAAAAGTCAAAAGTGGACTATTTCGTGACGGCGGGAACCCCCTATACGATCAGCCATATTGAATACGACATCCCCATTTACGATTATAAGCGAATCGTGGTGCTGAACCAAGAGGGGACACTGCTCTCAGACGGAATGCAGTATAACGAGTCGCTCATCAACCAAGAATTCACCCGGATTATCAATCTTATACGTGATGAAGGCTATTATTATGTGGAAAAATCAATTATCAGAGGCGAAGTGTCGTATGATTCACCCGACAGCCTCGGAAATGATCCGAAGTCTGTGTCCCTCAATATTATGATGAATATCCCGCAGAATGAGAATGCTTCCCGCTATCTGTATAAATATTATTTCAAGGACAATTTCGTGAACCCTGACGCGCAACCTGCCGGGGTGGAAGGTCTGTCATTCGATACCGTTTATTATCATCTAAACAGAAAATATGACACCAACGATGTCTATTTTATACGGACATCGTACTATGGTTTTCCTCCTTATCAGGACTTTTCATACAAGATCCTGTCAAATGCCATATACACACATAGAGGACATGCTTATTCACAGATGGCACGCAACCGCAGCAGTCGTGCCTTGACCAGTCTGGACAATTTCGATTATATCAGTATTCTCTTTAGGGAAGATGAGAGCATGCTGGACACTGTCAACAAAAAAGGCTACTTGGATGTCCTATATCGTCTCTCGCGCAAAAAACCGCACAGCGTGGGTGGACAGTTGGAATTACGCAATGACAAGTCCAACATCTCGCTTTCGTACACTAACCGGAATCTGTTCAAAGGTGCGGAACATTTGACGGTCAATCTTTCCGGTGGTTATTTCTACTATTCTTTGAACAATCTCTTTCACAAGAACAAGTCATATTCCTATCCGGAATTCGGCTTTTCGGCCACGTTGGACTTCCCGAACAGGCTATTCCTTTTCAGACAACATGTCAGCGAGAATTCTATTTCTAAAAGCACATCTCTTAATGTGGGAGTGAATTATTCGGGTTTGTACCGCCGTCTGATGTATGCGACGAGTCTCACCTACAAATGGAATCCTTCTTATTATATCTCCCATAGTATCAGTCCGATAGATGTTGTTACCATCAACAATAGCGACAAACGTTTCACTCGATTGTTAAATTATGAGGATTATCCGGATTCTTATCAGAACAAATTCGGCAAGTTCTTCCTGTTATCCTTCAAGTACACATTCAATTACTCGATTCCTAAATTGATGGACGACAAACGGCATAATATGCACTTGTGGGTGAATTTTGAATCCTCGGGCCTTTTCCTGATGGGGTTGAATGAATTGTTCTCTCCGAACAACCGTTGGACGATGGGTATGAATAAATTGGACAGTGTGGGATACAATTATTCGACTTTCGAGAAATTGGATGTCTTATGGAATTATACCTATCAGATTAACAATAACAACGCCTTGGCTATGCGAGCTGATTTGGGATTTATCGTCCCGATAGGCAAGGATTCCTATATCCCATACGAGAAGGGGTTTTACATGGGAACCAGTAGCAGTATGCGTGGCTGGAGTTATCGTGGATTGGGCCCGGGAAGTTACGTGCGCAGTTCTGACACTTTGTACACGGGCGATGTCAAGATGGAGTTCAACATCGAGTATCGCGGAACATTGTATCGATCGTTCAAGTATGGCATTTTTGCCGATGTGGGAAATATTTGGTTGGCTCGGAAATATGAAGATATGCCTGGTGCGGATTTTTCCTTCAAACGCTTCTATAAAGAGTTGGCCGTGGACGTTGGCGTAGGTCTGCGGCTGGATTTCAAATTTTTTGTCATCCGAGTGGACTACGCGGTGCCGATTTATGATCCCACCCGCAGCGAGGAACAGGGGCGTGTCATCAACATCAAGTGGCTGGATGAGCCTCACAGCATGCGGTTTTCCAATGGTTTGAAATTGGCCATAGGATATGCATTTTAGTTTCCTACTAACGACAAACTTCCGTTAGCATCTGCCACAACAGCCTCGTGGGCAGCCCCATCACGTTGTAGTAGGAGCCGCGCACCTCGCGGATGCCCACATAGCCGATCCATTCTTGAACGCCGTAGGATCCGGCTTTGTCGAAAGGCTTGTAGGTCTCTATATAATATTGTATCATGTCATCCGGAAGGGTGTCGAACACCACCTCGGTGCTGCGATAATCCGTCAACTGTTTTTGTGGTGTGGCCACGGTCAGTCCGCTGTAGACCGTGTGCGTGTGGCCCGACAGCATGTTCAGCATCCGCATTGCATCCGCCTTGTCCTTCGGTTTGCCGATGATTTCCCCGTCCACTACCACTATCGTGTCGCATGCGATGAAAAGGGTCTTCGGATTGTATTGTGCCATGTCGATGGGCGACAGTTTCAGTCTGGAAAGGTGCATCACAATCTGCTCGGGAGACCATGACGGGTCGTACGTCTCTTCCACATCCGTTTTCATCACCTCGAATTCCACGCCCATACCCGCGAGCAATTCCCGCCGCCTCGGCGATTTCGATGCGAGGTAGATTTTGTATTGTTGTAATTCGGTTAATAGCATTGTTCTGTGATTAAAAGCCCAGGGCTCGCAGACGCTCACCCTGGGTTAATTTGGGCGTTCAACCCTTATTAAATAATCTTCGTAACAATCAATCTTAAGTCTCAAGTCTTAAGTCTCAAGTCTTTAACCTTCAAGTTGTATTTTCACATCATTCAGCACATTCATATAGTTGATGAACGCCTGGTAAGGTGACGAATAGACCTCAAAGTTACGTTTCACGAATCTGTGTCCGAACCATTTGGAACTCATGAAGTTGAAATGGTCGGCGGCTTGGAGTCGCAGCCAGCTCAGTTTCGCTTCCTTATTGTCGGATTTCTGATACAGAGGTTCTAACTTGAAGAGTTGGTTGAAAGCTTCCTGTTGCAGTTCGTTGCCAAGCCACTCGTTGGTGTCCTTCTCTTCACCTGAACAGGAAATCGGCCAAGGTGCATACATCGTGGCGGGACTCAAATCCATGTCTATCACATCTTTGGGTGAGATAAACGCGTAGTTCTCGTGCTTTATCAAGGTGTTGACCAACGATTTGAAGAACTCGAAGATGCCGGTATCGCCGGTGTAGTGTTCACCGATGGTCTCATAGTCCCAGAACAGGTTGATGAGTGGCGTGTCGCTTTCGGTGTTGACATTGTCAAGGAAACGCAGGTATTTCTCAGCGGTCAGGGGGTATTGGTCCCAACCTTGGTCGCAGAAACGAAGCGTGATGTCATCGCAGAGCTGATAGGAGCGAAGCAACAAGCGGACATCCGTCTGGTAGGGGTTGCAATAGAGATAAGTGGGGCTTTTCCAGCCGAGGATGTGGCGTGCGCCTTCAGTGAGGATGACGCGGTAGCCGGCATTGCCCAGCCATTCGCCGATTTCATCGGAGTAGATGATTTCGGTGTTGCAGAAAGAGACTGGTTTCACACCGAACGTGTCCATCAGCAGCTTTTCCTGCAGGTGAACCTGTTCCATAAAGGCACTCTCACCGTGCAGCGAAGCAATGCTGTGGGTGTAGGTGCTGCCGGTGATTTCCACACAACCGGTGGCAATTAGCTCCTTGAAACTGTCGATGACTTCCGGACAGTAGTTCTTGAACAGCATGATGGAGCTGCCCGAGATGCTGAAACTGCAGCGGAACTTGTCGGGGTTCTGCTTGATGATTTCCAGCAGCATCCGGTTGGCCGGCAGATAGCAACGTTCCGCCAGACGTTTGGTCAGATACTGGTTCTGGTAGTCATCGAAGTAGTGATGGTCCTGGTTGATGTCAAAAAAGCGGTACGTGCGCAGACGATACGGCTGACTAATCTGAAAGTGGAAACATATTTTATTCATAATGCAACGTTTTTTCGTAAATTTTGACTAATTTCTTGGCCACATGCTCCCATTTGAGGCGATCGACCTCTGCGGCTCCCTCCTCGGCGAAAAGTTTTGAGAGGGCGGGGTAGTGGAGCAGGCCGTATATGGCGTCGGCGGTAGCGTCGATGTCCCAGAAATCAACTTTGATGGCGTGGGTGAGCACCTCGGAAACGCCGGATTGTTTCGAGATGACCACAGGCACTTTTGCACGCATGGCTTCCAACGGTGAGATGCCGAAAGGTTCCGAAATAGAAGGCATCACATACACGTCGCTCATGCCGAACATCTTGTTGATGTCGTCACCGCGCAGGAAGCCGGTGAAGTGGAAGCGGTCGGAGATGCCCAGTTCGGCCACACGTTCGATGATGTGTGGCATCATGTCACCGTCGCCGGCCAGCACGAAACGCACATTGGGGTCTTTCTCCAAGACACGCTTGGCGGTTTCCACGAAATAGTCGGGACCTTTCTGAAAAGTGACACGTCCTAAGAACGTCACGATTTTCTCTTTGACGAACTTTTTGCGTTCCACCACCTTGTCGTTGGGCTCCACGGCGTTATGCAGTGTGAAAACCTTTTCGGCGGGGATGCCGTATTTGTTGATGACAATGTTCCGGGTGAGGTCACTGACTGCGCATACAGCATCGGCGGCGCTCATGCCCTCTTTCTCCATGCCATAGACGATGTCGTTGTAGTTTTCGCCGCTGCGGTCAAATTCGGTGGCGTGGATGTGTACCACCAGCGGTTTCCCCGAGGCACGCTTGGCGGCGATGCCGGCACGGTAGGTCAACCAGTCGTGCGCGTGGATCAGGTCGAAATCCTCGTTCTTGGCGATTTCCGCGGCGATGCTGGCATACTGGTTCACCTCCTGCATCAGGTTGGGACCGTATTTCCCGGAGAAAACGTATTTGCGTTTCTCCCCTGTAGATTGAAATACACCGCTCTCAATCTGGCTGATGACATTGTAGTAGTCATCCATACCCACATACGGGACAAGTCTGCTGTTGACTTGGATGTACGAGGTCTCTTTGGAGTGAAGGAAATATTCGGAAGTGCGCGGATCGACCTCCACGTCACTGCCGTTCACAATTTTGACGTATGAAGTGTCCTCGTCGCCGGAGGCCTTGGGCATTACAAAAGTCACGTGTACGCCATTGAGCGCGAGCCCTTTGGTGAGCCCGTAACAAGCCGTGCCCAGACCGCCGGAGATGTGTGGCGGAAACTCCCATCCGAACATTAAAACTTTTATAGCCATAGTCAATAGGATGTCATCTTATTTGTTAACTTGTTCAATTTTCCATTTCATATAGAGCAGAGCGGCAACGCTCCATGCCTGCGAAATGCAGCCGTTGGGCTTGTATGGCGGATCTCCATCCGTAATTTCGGCAATCGTGGAAAGACCGTAGGATCTCATGCAGCTGTCGAAGCGGTAGAGGATGCGGTTGAGCACATCCGGGGCGCTTTCCGGATGCACCTTGAGGATGCAGTCGGTGAAGGGGAACAGCAGCCACGGCCAAACCGTACCTTGGTGGTAGGCGGCGTCGCGTTCAGCCTGTGTGCCCATGTAGTGTCCCTTGTACTCGGGGTCTTTGGGCGACAGACTGCGGATGCCCTTGTCGACCAACAGCTCTTCTGTGACGCATTTGAGCACCAGCTGCCGGATTTTCTCGCTGATGGGTGCGAACGGCAGGGAGGCGGCGATGAGCATGTTGGGACGGACTTGGAAATTCTTGTAGTCGCCATCCACATAGTCGGCCAGGTAGCCGATTTCCTTTGACCAGAATGTTTCTTTGAAGACGGCGGGGAAGTTGGCGACAACCGGATCCCAATCAGCGACAAACTCCTTGTCGTGGCTTCTGCTCGCAAGGTCGATGGCAAATTTGATGTCGTTGTACCATAAGGCGTTGATTTCCACTTGGCAGCCAGTGCGTGGGGTCACGGGGCGACCATCCACGATGGCATCCATCCAGGTGAGAGCAAGGCCTTCGCCGCCGGCATAGATGAGACCGTTGTCCAGCATGTGGATGTGGTTCAAGGTGCCGTCACGGTAGGCGCAGAGGATGCTCTTGATGGTGTCGCCGTATTTTGTCCAAAGTATCCTCGGCTTATTGACATGGTCGAAGTAGATTTGCAAGGCGCGGATGAACCAGAGCGGGGCGTCCACAGAATTGTAGGCAGCGGCATTGCCTGCGCCGATGTTGGGGAATAGCCCGTCCTTGAGGTCGGCGATCATGGTGTCGGCAATCTCTTCGAAGAGGGTGTTTTTTTTCAGCGGCAGGGTGAGGCCGGGCAGGGCGATGAATGTGTCGCGACCCCAGCGTCCGAACCAAGGATAGCCGGCAATGATGTCGGTGCGGCCGTTGCGTTTCACGATGAACTGTTCCGCTGCATTTTGCAGACAGTTGGAGAAGGTGGAACGTGTGGGGTGCTTCTTCGCCTCTTTGGCGTAAATGTTGGCAATCTCGGCAGCCTCCACCGGTTCGGTGCTGATGCAAAGGTACAATTCCTTGTCAGTCACCTTTGCCGTGATAGTGCCGGGACGCCACAGGTCTTCATGACCTTCGTAGCCGCGCTTCAGCTCTTCTTCATATTCAATATTATAGTACCAGTCCGGATGATGCTGGTATTGGATCGGTTCCGAGAACTGGAAATAGACTGGCGTGTAATTGTCGTACATGCAGAAGCCAATACCATTTTCAACGGTTTGATAACCGGAATGTACATTATTGTTGGCGTGTGTGAGTTGGTGAATGCTGCGGAAGGCCAGCAGGGGTTCTATCTGCATACAAACGTCCTCAACTTCGTCCAGGAAGGTGTATTTGATAATCAGCCTGTCGGCGTCGTGTTGGAAAAGCAGCGATTTTTGGAAGTTGAATTTCCCAACGCGATAGTCATACACCGGAACACTGTCGGCGGAGAACTTCTGCAGATATTTGTTGCCTTTCGGGTCGATGACTTTGTTTTTGTACTGGTGGATGCCCAGATGGAAGTCCATGCTGTTGACCACAATGTTCTCGTTGATGCCGGAAACCAGCAGATGGCGTTCGCCGTCGATGTTGTCCTGAGGCACGATGAACAGCCCGTGATATTTGCGGGTGTTAAGTCCACACAAAGTCGTAGTGGCAAAAGCACCTGTTCTGCTGCAGCGCAAAATTTCTCTCTCCTTCGCGAAATTGATGTTCACCAATTTCTCCTTGTCAAATGCAATATAACTCATCTTATATGTCTATATATTCGTTTATACATTATATATGAACCTGCAAAGATATATTTTTTTGCTCATAAGTTGCTTATGTTTTTTTCATTTTTTTTTAACCCGGTTGATATAGTGCTCTTTTCCTTGGGTAGATTGACTATGAATGGGCGATGAATGGGCGAAAAAAAAATCCCGGGCCGTCAGGTCCGGGATCTTTAAGGATGATATTATTCCGAAAAATTAGCGGGCAACCGTGAATTTCTGGGTTGACATGCCGTTTTCGGTGGCGATTTTCACCGTATAAACACCATTGGCGAAGCTTGTGGTGCTGATTTGGGTGTTCACATCGTTGACATTGTAGGAACCGACCATTTGACCCATCATGTTGTAAACTTCAACACGGTTGATGTTGGAGTTTGCATTGATGTTGAGCACGTTGTTGGCAGGGTTCGGGAAGATGGTGGCGTTCAACTCATGGTTTTCAATACCTGTACCGGAAGTTACGTTGATGTCATCAATCTTCATCAAGAAGATGTCCGTCGTATTATAGTTTCTGAATGCGACATATACATTCTGGCCGGCAAAGTCGCCGCTGATGTTGACACTTCTTTGCTCCCATTGGTCAGACTGAAGTGTTTCGTTGAACACGCTGGTGAAGGTGCTGGGGTCAAGGGAGGTGGACAGCATCACTTCATAATATTCGGCCGCATAGTTGGCATCGACAGCTGAGACATACCAAGTTAATTTGGCGCCGTTGCTCGGAATCACCAAAGCAGGAGTGATCAACCAGTTGTCAGGATAAAGTACACCGCTGACGTTGCTGTAAGAGCCAGAGAGGACGAAGCCGTCGGAATCACCGTAGCCACTGCCAGAAAGGTCAACGCCGGAGTAGTAGGAAACCGGGTTGTAGCTATCTTCCCAAGAAATGCCGTCACCGTCCTGATCAAGGATGGTCCAGCAAGCAGGCATACCGCTTTCGAAATCTTCAGAGAAGGGCAGTGTTCTCGGGTTGGAGCAGTCAACAGCGCTACCGAAGACAGTGATGGTCTTGGTGGTGCTGCCGCTAGTCACGTTGATGGTGCCATTGTGGTTACCAGCAGCGCTCGGATTGTAGCGGACATAGAGTGTGCCGCCGGTTTGAGGCAGAGTAGCGGTGGCTGCGTATGAGGTGCCGTTAGCGGAAACCTCGAAGTTGGCAGGAGCGGTCACGTTGATGTCGTTAGTCAGTAAAGCACCCACCACAGAAGCGGTCCGTACAGGAGCGGTTGCGCCGATCATGATGCTGCCGAATGAGATGCTTTCAGGAGAAACAGTCAAAAGGGGATCTGTTTGCGCAGCCAAAGAGAAATTGTCAATGTAGAAAGCGTCTGCCATCTCAAACATGCCATAATATAATCCGGAACCGAGTTGAGAGACACCCACAGCCACATATTTTGTGCCAGCAGGAACAACGGTGGAGTAAGAAGCAAATCCATCTGTTGCGCAGAGGACATCGCCTTGCCATGTGAAGCTGGCGGCGTTGGCATCAGTGCTGGAGTAACCAACATGGAAGTAGGTGGGAGCTGTGGCTGTTGTACCGAAGTAGTTGATGTAATCGAAAGATACCAACAAGGCGGCGTTGCCGTGAATCTCGGGGGTGACGATGTAATCTACACCTTCCATGCCAATAGCGTAATCGCCTTCAGTGCCGGTGCCGGCCGGGAAGATGACTTCGGGGTCATTGCCGACAGACCAGCAGGTGGGAGGAGCAATGCCAGCATTGAAATCATTCGTGTAAGGAACCGTAATGCCAGGGGTGCAATCAACAGATTCACCGGTTAAAGCAATGATTTCGTTAAATGTGTCGGCGCTCACCGTGATATTCTGGGTAAAGGTACCCGCAGCTGTCGGGGCGAAGCGAACATAGAAAGTGTCATAAACAGCCATAGCAGTGGTGGCCGGGAAAGTCAGTGAAGCACCGAAAGTGGTACCATCAGCAGAGATTTCGAAAGGAGCAGCCACTGAAGCGGAAATGGGATCCGTAATGTTCAAAGCGGTGACCACAACCATTTGCTCGCCAGAGGTGCTGCCCATTTCAGCGATACCGAAGTCTATGGTCTCTTCGCTGACCATGAGGTTCGGTGCGTTGGTGGCGATGCTAAAGTTGGTGAAATACAAGTTCCACATATTGGCATCAGAAACGCAGTGGATAGCAATTTGGTAGCTGCCAGACAGGTTGCCCAGATCCACAAACAGAGTTTGGGGGGTGGTGTTGGTGACCGTCATCACAGAAGTCAGAGCCACAGTGTCAGCACCGATGGCAAATACTTGGAAAGCTTCAGGATAACTTGCACTTTCGACATAATAGTCCAAAGAGAGGAGCAGTCCACTGGTCATTGTGAAGACAGGGGACAATGCCCATTCATCAGCGGGAGTGTTCACGTCGTAAGAATAATAAATGTAACCTTCAGCATCGTCGATTTCAAACGTGTTATTGTCAGCGTTGGCGTCGATAATATCCCAGCACATATTCTGAGCGGCATCAGTGAAGTTACAGCTGTAAGGGATGGTTGCATTGCAGTCCATGCCCGTACCGCTCACCGTCATGGTGACGTTTGTGGCGCCAGTAGAAGAGAGGGTGACCGTACCGTTGTCAGTGCTGACAGCAGTGGGGGTGTATTTCACGTAAAGGGTGCCTCCGGCAGCAGCGATGGTGGCAGAAGTGCCATAGGTGGTGCCGTTAGCGGAAACTTCAAACGGAGCGGTTGTCGTAGCTGTCACGTCTGTGGTGAGGTTGTAACAGGTAACAACAGCGGAAGAGGTCTTGCTTGTACCAATGATGGTGTTGCCGAAGTTGATAGCAGCAGGAGCGACAGAGATGGTCGGATCGGTCGGTTGAGCGAGGATTTCCACATCGTCCAAATTAAAGACGAACATGTCAGTACAATTGAAGTGGCGGAAGGCGATACGAACCGTTTGGCCAGTGTAGCTGGACAAGTCAACGGTCTTCTGTTTCCAAGTGCCTTGAACGCGGGATCCACCGTTGGCATCGATGGTTTCCTCATAGATGAGGGTGAAATCGGCTGGAGTGGTGCCAGCAGTTGTGGAAATATAGACACCATAGTGCTCAGCTGCGTAGTTGGCGTCTTGGGCGCAAACCCAGAAGGTCAAATCAGCGTTGGAGCTCAGAGTCACGGCAGGGGAAATAAGCCAGTTGTCGGGAGTGAGTACGCCATAAACGTTGCTGTAAGAGCCTGAAACTACAAAGTCTGCGGAACCGTTGTGGCCATTGCCAGCAAGGCTTGTTCCTTCGACGAAATAGGAAACGGGGTTCGAACCTGATTCCCACGTGTAACCATCATTGTCGGCATCAACCGTCACCCAAGTGGACGGGAGGCCGTTGTCAAAGTTCTCAGAGAGCAATGCCTGTGCGTTACCCGCAAAAGCCATCGCTAAAAGAACCAACGTCAAAGTAAAAATCTTTTTCATTTTTTTTTGGTTTTGATGAATAATAAGGTTAATTAAACTTGTTTATTTGAAAATTTCAATTCTTTTATTGCACAAAAATACACGCTGCAAAGATACTATTTTTTTAGTTCTGTGATTTATTTCGGAAAGTTTTTTTCAACATCATTCCATATATATACAAAGGTACGTGAAAATGCAAAAATTGTGTACATTTGCGCCCCATAAACTAAAACTGGAATCGTGAACGATAACAAACTGTTTGATGTGCAGGAAATCCGTGATTGTGAACGGTTTACAATGGAAAAAGAGCATATCTCGTCCCTGGAACTAATGGAATGGGCTGGCGCGGCTTGCGCTGATGCCATCGCTTCAAACACATGGTTTGAAGGGTACGAAAATGTATATGTTTATGTGGGGGCTGGTAACAATGGCGGAGATGGTGTTGTCATTGCGGCACACTTGTTTGAATCATCGTTCGTACACAGCAATATATGTGTGGTGGTATGCGCATCGGAAACCGCCCGTTACAGCGAGGAGATGCAACATCATTTGAAACGATGGAATGATATTGCCAAGCATCATGATAATGCTAAATTGATATACTATTCTGTTGAAAATCAACCAGATCCGAAAAAGGACGATTTGATTGTGGACGCCCTGTTCGGCATCGGGCTGAACAAACCGGTGACCGGTTTTTACGCAGACGTGATCCACCATATCAACGCCTCCGATGCCTACACCATTTCTATCGATACCCCGTCTGGACTTTTTGCCGACCAACACACCCCTGACGGCAGTGCGGTGGTGATTGCCGACAGAACTCTCAGCATCCAGTTTATGAAAACCGCTTTCCTCCTGCCCGAGAATTCCCCATTCGTCGGGGATGTCGAGGTGGTGGATATCGGAATGGAAGCCCCTGCGGAACTGTTGCCTGAAAAGTGGTTGCTTACCTCATCGGATGTGCGTACAGTGTTGCGCCCCCGACCGAAATTCGCCCACAAGGGTACATTTGGACACGGGCTCTTGGTGGCAGGTTGCGACCGGATGCCCGGCGCGGCGGTGTTAGCGTCCACGGCGGCCATGCGTGGCAGCATCGGGAAACTCACCGTCCACACGGTGAGGTCAGTTCGCGACATCCTCGCCGTCACCCTGCCGGAAGCGATTCACGACATTGACGAAAACGAACAGTATGTCAGCCACATCAACTGGAATAAGCTGCCGGAGAATATCTCGGCGGTGGCCTTCGGCCCAGGCTTGGGGACAGCAAAGCAGACGGTGTCGGTTATGAAGGACATTCTCGACACGGTGAAGCTGCCGCTCGTCATCGATGCTGACGGGCTGAACATGCTAGCGGAGAATAAGACATGGCTGGCCTTCCTTCCGCCATACAGCATCTTGACCCCGCATTTTGCTGAATTTGAACGTCTTGCCGGAAAACCTTCCGACGACTTCGACCGGCTGGAACGGGCCAAGCAGTTTGCACAGCGTTATACAGTGATTCTTGTCCTCAAGGGCCATCACACGGTGGTGACATTCCCTGACGGCCGGCAGTTCTTCAACACCACGGGCAATTCGGGAATGGCCACGGCTGGCAGCGGCGACGTGCTTACCGGACTTCTGCTTGCCCTGCTTGCGCAAGGTTATGATCCTAAACATGCAGCTGTGCTGGGAGTCTATCTCCATGGTGCCGCCGGCGATGCATACACCGAAGACAATGCCGCCAGCACCCTCATCGCCTCCGATTTGCCACGGTATTTCTCCGAAGCCATATCACGAATGATGAATGATGAATGAAGAATGATGAATGATGAATGGACGATGAGTCATACGAAGAACCATATATAAAACCGGCATGAAACTAACAAAGAACGATGTGACTACTATTGACTCTCAAATCGAAAAATCCCAAGTCCAAAAAGGGCTGAAAGCCCTCCCTATGTTAACCTATGGTGAACGCAGTGAGCCATAGGGATGAACAAACAAAGAACAAACGAAGAACAATATGATGAAGCAAACCATAACCACAGTAATGATGCTGATGTTTGCAACGGCCGTGATGGCTCAGGTGAGCATTCACATCGAAGTCAAAAGTGACAAGCCATACGACTCTATCTTTGTGAAGAGTCCGGCCAAATTGCAAACCAAACAGGTGCTGAAGGCTGCTTTTGCGCCGTCGGTAACGCTGCAGGACAAAGAGTCCCTGAAACCGGGCATGTATGAGATTATCGGTGACAGCACGATGCTGAGTATGATTTTGATTCCATCGGAAAAAAATCAAAAATTCTCATTGAAGATTGATGATAAGGATGTCGTATTTTCAAATTCCAAAGAGAATACGGGATATATCAACTATATCCATGATATGGCGGCGTTCAGCAATCGGTTGGATTCGCTGAATGCGCTGTTCCAGGATGCCCAGAAGAACATGCCGCAGTACATGCTGAAGGTGTTTGTTGATTCCCTTTCGGCTTCCGCGCGGCGTATTAACATGGAGATGCGGGAGTATCAGAAGCAGACGGCTGCCAAGAATGCGGGCACACTGCTAGGCTCCGTCATCGCGACTTCCACCTATATCGAGGACCCGCCGCAGGAGATTGTCACCAATCGGCGTCTGTTCCAAAAATACTATTTGGAGCATTTTTTCGACAATTTCGCATGGAATGATCCACGCATTTTCAACACTCCGATAGTTGCACATAAGCTCAAGGAGTATTGTAACATGATTTACCAGATTGACAATCCCGAATATGACAGTCTGGTGGTGGATGCGCTGAATCGCGCCAAGGTCAATCAAACCTCATACGAATATCTGTTTGACGAGCTGGAGCATGTTCTTGGCAGTAATATCTCCCCATACAAGGTGGAACATACTTACATCGCCATGCTCAAAGATGCGCTTCAGTATCCGAAGTTGGATGAGAATCGCGAACGTCGATACAAGAGGGAGATGGGATTCATCGACAAAAACCATGCCGGCGACACCATCCCGAATTTCAACATGGTGCTTGCAAACGGCGACACCACGTCCATGTACGATATCCAGAGCGAATACACGCTGCTCTATCTGCAGCATCCCACCTGTCCCACTTGTCATCAGGTGCGCAATCGGATGAAAGATTTCGATAAACTTAATAAGGCCATCGCATCGGGAAAACTGAAAGTCGTGATGGTTTATTTTGAAGACGACCCGAAGGTTTGGAACAATTACATCAAATCCAAAGAAGCCAACCCGAATTACTTGCAAGGATGGAATTACGATCAATCCATCGATGACAACAATCTCTTCGACACCCGCACCATCCCCTACATGTTCCTCCTCGACAAAAACAAAGTGGTCATCAAGAAAGACCTGCTCGTCAATGAAATAGAACCCTATATCGATTATTTGAAAATCGGCTATTAGCTATTAGCTTTTGGCTATTAGCTTTTAGCTGTTGATTTAATTGGACTTAGACTTAAACTTAGATAAACAACAACAACTTTTAACTTCAATAACCAATAACCAATAACCAATAACCATCAATAACCCATAACCTATAACCCATAACCATTAAAGAAATGACAGAAAATCTATTCCTCCTGATATTTATCGTAGTAATCGCCTTCCTCCTGTTTCTGGATTTGGGCATCTTGCACAAGAAAGACCATGTGGTGACGTTCAAAGAGTCTGCCACTTGGACAGCCATTTGGGTGACACTGTCGCTGTTGTTTTTCGTGTTCCTGCGTTTACAGGGCGATATGGTGGTGGATGTGCATGACAAAGAGCAGTTTGTGGCGCAGAATCAGCTGTATGACCATCAAGTGACGTATGACGATGCCCTTTCCTGGGACGAGAACATCAAGCATTATAAACGGCAACTATCGTTGGAATATATCACCGGTTATCTGATTGAATTGTCGCTTTCCATCGACAATGTGTTTGTGATGATCATGATCTTCCTGTCGTTCGGGGTGGCAAAGCAATATTATCACAGGGTGCTGTTTTACGGTATTCTCGGGGCGATAGTGTTGCGGTTTGTTTTCATCTTCGCGGCGGGCGCCCTCATTCAGCGGTTCCACTGGCTGTTGCTCATATTCGGTGCCTTCCTGATTTATTCGGGTGTCAAGATGTTCCTTGACCGGAATAAAGACGAGTCAATTGATGTGGAACATCATCCTGTGGTTAAATTCTTAACAAAGAGAAAGTTAAGCACTTCTTCTTTCGATGGGCACAATTTCTTCACGAAAGTGGATGGTCGTTGGCTTTGCACACCGTTGTTTGTCGTGCTGATGATTATCGAGTTTTCGGACATCATTTTCGCCTTTGACTCCATTCCCGCCATTTTCTCTGTGACGCATGACCCGCATATCGTGTTTTTCTCCAATATTTTCGCGATTCTCGGCCTTCGTTCCATGTTCTTCATGTTAGAGAGCATCATGGACAAGTTTGCCTATCTGCGCATCGGTCTGTCGGTGTTGCTGACCTTCATCGGTGTGAAGATGTTCCTGCCGCTCCTTGGGGTGGAAGTCAGCATTGTCGCCTCCCTGGTGGTCATTATTTCTATCCTGACCCTCAGCATCTTGTTGTCAGTGCTCTTCCCTCCGAAGAAAAAGGAAACGGCAAATAGCTAATCACCAAAAGCCAATAGCTAACAGCCAAACACCGCCACTTTTCCGCATTGCTTAAGGAAGTCGGAGATGGTCTCCTTCGCTTTCGTCTCGGCTTTCGCTCGGTTTTCAGGTGTGTTGTAGCGGTTTCTGATTTTGCGCTCCACTTTCTGAATCAGGGGCTTTGCCTCGTATTGCACCGCGTTTTCCTCGCTTTCGCTGTCCGATTTGAACCAAGCTTTCAGGGTCGATTGCGTGAATTCCACATCGGGTAATGTGACTCGCACGGTGTCAGAGTTTTCCACGATATGGTACTGAACCTTGTCCAGATTTATGGTCAGACTCACCTGTTGCCGCAGAATCTGCACGCAATCGTGCTTTTTCTTGAGAATTCCGTTGTCTTTCCCAAGTAAGGAACTGCCTATGCCGCTGCCGTAGAAGGCGTCCTTGGCATAGTCTTCCGTGACGGTGGTGTAGAGGTACAGCACCCCGATTGGCCGTGTGGCTTCAATGACTGTCGGCGTGTCTTTCAGGGTGAGCTCGTCTGAATCCTGACGGTGGCTGAGACGGCTCAGCAGCACCACTCCTGCTGTCAGCAGGATGATGATGATGGCGTATGTTAAGATTTTTTTGTTCATTTTCGTTGTTATTGCTGGAAAACTGGGTGGAGACCGATGGCGTTGAGCAAGGAGGTGAAGACGGCTTCGGTATTGTGGGTGAGTTCGTCGGCGAGCTGCGCTTGGAGCTCCTTGTCCTGGTTCACCACCTCTTCGAAGGCCATGGCTTTGATTTGCTGGATGGTGGTTTCACCCACCTTGTCACGCAATCCGGTGGAGAGTGTCACGATTTCATTCTGGTTGGTGACGGGGTTATACGATTTGTCAATGATTTTCGGTTTCGGCAGTCGGATCATCAGCGAGTCGTCCCCGACAAACTGCAGGTCGGATTCTTTGAGTTCGTTGAGGTCGATGCCGTAGCGGATGGTCACATCCACGGGGATCACGCAGAGCCGCTTGCCGAGTTTCCATTTGGTAGGGTTCAGCGAGGTGAGTTGTGTCTCGGAGTCGTAGATGCCCATTTTGCGGATGGTGACTTCCGTGGTGGCGATTTGCGACTGGGCCTGCAGCACACCTAATATTTCGCTTTTCTCCGGCAGCGTTTTTTCCTGTTTCTTCGCTGGCCAGAGCAGTACGATTGCTAGCAAAACTACGCTTGCAGCCAAAATTATCCAGTGCTTTTTGTTCATAATGCTCACTATTAACCGATATCGTATATAGACTCGGATTTAGACTAAAGATTAAACTTGGACTTAGACATAGACTTAAACTTAAATTTAGTCCATTGACAAATCACAAATCACTGATCACAAATCACAATTATTATTTCTCCCGCAGTGACACGGCGAAGCCGCCGCACGGCGCCATTCGCAGCTTCAAGGCGCTCTTGCTTGTCACGGTTTTCTTCGTGATGGAGTAGGCTTGCGGGTTGTATTTCAATTGCGCGTTTGGATCTCTGAATTCTGAATCGTCCGGGAGACCGCAAGTCTCTTTCGCATCGGTATAGATGGTGGCCTCGTATTTCACGCCGGGTTTCAGGAAATCCAATTTAACGGTTACCTCGCGGGCGTTCTCGTCGGTGATGCCGCCGACGTACCAAACGTCACGGGGTTGCAGTAGAGACGTTTCATGAAACGTCTCTACGGAATCGGGAATGGCATAGACGAACCGTGTCGCATTGGCAATCACGCCCTTCTTGCCGTCCGCCAAAGTGCCGACACCGTCGGCGGCCTTGTTCAGCGAAGCGATTTTCGGATGACGGGCTGTCACAATGTAGTCGCCGGGTTCGGCCATGATATAGATGCTGGTGTCCCAATCCACCGCCACGTCCTTGATGAACTGGAAGGCGTCCATGTAGGGTTCATAATGTTCGGGGAAGTCGGCGGCCATCTGTAGTGGGGAATAGAAGGTGACGTAGAGTCCCAGTTGGTTGCAGATGGTGTGGCTCATTTTCTTTCCCCATGGCACGATTTTGCCCATGTCGGGCTCGAAGATGCCGGGGGTGTAGTCCATCGGGCCGCCCTGCAGGCGCGTGAACGGCAGGATGGCGGTGTGTCCGGGATGGATGCGCTCGCGGAACTCGGTGCCCATGGCGCTCTCGTTGCCGATCATGTTGGGCCAGGTGCGGCAAAGACCGGTAGGTCTCACCGCTTCGTGCGAGTTGACCATGATGTGGTGTTTGGCGGCCTCCACGATGGCGTAATGGTAGTGGTTGTTGATAGGCTGGCTGTAGTGACCTTCGCCAAACGGGATGATGGTGCCCACATAGCCGCCCTTCACGGCATCGTATCCGTATTGGTTCATCAGCGTGTAGGCCTGCTCCATCCAACGTTCGTAGTTGCCTGTGGAGGCGGAACTTTCGTGGTGCATGATGAGGCGGATGCCCTTCTCGTGGGCGTATTTGTTCAGCGCGGGCAGGTCGAAGTCGGGGTAGGGGGTGAGGAAATCGAACACGAACACCTTCTGCTTGCCGTACCAATCTTCCCAACCGACGTTCCAGCCCTCGATGAGCAGACCGTCAAATCCGTTAGCCGCCGCGAAGTCGATGTAGCGGCGAACGTTGGTATTGTTCGCACCGTGCGTGCCGTTGGGTTTGGCATGAACGAAATCAGTCTCGCCGATTTTCACTGACGGGAAGTCGTTGGTGTAGCTCCAAGTGCTCTTGCCGGAGATCATTTCCCACCAGACGCCCATGTATTTCACGGGGTGAATCCACGAAACATCCTCAAGAGCGCACGGCTCGTTGAGGTTGAGGATGAGGCGCGAGGCGAGTACATCCGTGGCCTTCTCGCAGACCATCACGGTGCGCCAGGGAGTGACGCACGGGGCCTGAATGCGGCCTTTGTAGCCCGTGGCGTCAGGACAGAGCCATGCCCGGAACACCATCGTGGTGTCATCGAGGTCGAGGTGCATGGTCGGAAAGTCAAGGGTGGCGGCCTCGTGGATGTTGAGGTAGAGACCGTCAGCGGTCTTCATCTGCAAAGCAGTCTGCACGCCGGTCTTGGAGAAAGCGGTCCAGGGCCAGCCGCCGTTCTTGTGCCCTTCGTCCCACAAATCGCGGATTTGCGACAGTTTCGATTCAGTGTAGTTATACTCTTGCGTGTCCAAGTCGCCGGGAATCCACCAGGCGGTGTGATCGCCGGCCATCGCGAACTCGGTCAGCTCCTCCTTGATCCAGAAGCAGACGAGCGCATTCTCAATCGGGAATTCGTAGCGGAATCCGAGCCCGTCGTCATAGAGGCGGAAGCGGATTTGCATCACGGTGGCTTTCTTTTCGGTGGAGTGATCCATGCTCTCCACACTGCCGATGGGCTGTTCCAAGGTCACCAACATCTCGTTGTAATGGTTGCGGATGTGAGCTTCTTCGCCCCACACGGGTTCCCACGTCTCATCGAAAGTGTTGTAAGTCTTGTCTTTGATGACGAAGGCGTGTGCCAGATCGTCGCGCCATTCGAGGGTGAAGCCCATGCGCGAGGGCAGCACCACGGGCTTGCCGTCGCGGAGAAGCGAGTATTGTGGCTGCCCGTTCACCACGGCGAACTTAAGTTCCAGCTGACGGTCAGGACTTTGCAACGTCAGAGCATCTGCTGGCATGGTTGGTGCTTTGGGGTAATGTTGGGCGAATGACGGCAATGTTAGAATTGCCGTGAACAACAAGATGAGAGCGCCTGTTCTTTTCATAATTTGATTTTATTTTTCGAGTGCAAAAATAATAATTATTCTTTGACAAGTTATAGTTATTGTAATAGTCATTGTTATTGCTTACGTAAAAATTGTATTTTTGTCGCCGAAAATAGATTTTTGCCAGAATATGAGTGGAAAAACAGTGCATTTTCTTAAGCAACATATATTGCCATTGCTCGTCATTGCGGTGGTGGCCTTGGTTATCAGTGTCAGGCACTTGAATGAGCCACCGGCATATATTCATGCGTGGGCGCAGGCGGACAACTATTCGTTGGCGCTTGGTTACCGGCATAACGGCTGTGACTTCTTTCATCCGCAGACGCTAATTTTCAACAAACAGCAATATGGTTTTGAGGATCCAGAGTCTCTGATTACCGGCTGCGATCTGCCGTTGCACCATTGGCTGGCTGCTGTGTTGATGAAGGTTACGGGCAGCAATCAACCATGGGTTTTCCGTGGGCTCACCCTCTTGGTCGCAATTTTGGGACTTTGGGCACTCTATCTGCTGACGTTTGTCCTGTCGGGTTCGAGGGCCAAGTCGCTGCTTGTCGCCATTTTCATGGCAACATCTCCCTCTTTCGCCTATTATAGCGGCTCTTTTATCCCTACAGTGCCCGCTCTTTCACTGGCTGTGGGCGGGCTGTTGCTTTATGCGCTTTACTTACGTGGCGACAAAACGTGGTTGCTATTCGTCAGTATATTGTTGCTGACTTTGTCGATGATGGAACGCACCTCCTTTGCTGTGTTATGGGTGGCGGTCGGATGTTTCCAGATGCTTAGGATTTGGCGTGGTGAGGCACGCTTTCGGACCTCATGGCTGCCATTCACCATTGGTGCGGTGCTTTTCGCCGCATGGTGGTTGTGGAGCATGCATTTACGTCAGCAATATGGATCGTTGTTTCTTGGCAGTTTGCTCCCTGTACAAAATATGGATGAAGCTCGTGAAGTGCTTCAGTATGTCCATGATCGCTGGAAGTTCCAATATTACCAGCGGATCCAGCATTGGCTCTATGTGGCGGTGGCGGTCGGTGCCATCATCACCTTGATTGTCAAAGGGAAAAAGTCTGACACGGAAACTAAAAAGCTCTCTTTGTGGTGGTTACTGGCTATCTGGATGTTCGGTGAGTTGTTGTTTGCCGTGGCCATGTCACAGCAATACTCTGACCATGACTACTATTTTCTTGACAGCCTCTATCTTCCAATATTAATGTCATTTGCAGGTCTGTTGAGCATTCTCCCCAATCCATCCAAACAATGGAGCCGTATAGGTGCCTTGGTTATGGTGTTGTTCCTCACTGGTTATATGACCTTTGTGGCTTGTCATACGCAACGGACTCGCCGGTTGGAAGGCGTTGAGGCTCTTGCAACCGCCGTCCGTTACAAAAACGCAAACCGAATGTTGGAGGAAACGGGCTATGGATCAAAGGACTTGCGTTTCTTGACGCTGTTTTCTTATCCACAGAACACTCCTTTCGTGATGATGGACAGGGAAGGCTACGCAGTCATGTGGACGGATACCAACGTGGTCAACCATGCGCTGACATTCGACTATGATTACATCTTGGTGGAAGATGAAGTCTATCGTCGTGAATTTCAGGAAGCGAACTTCATCCTGCCCCGTTTACAGAGGTTGGCGGGTAATGGGGAAATTTCCGTTTGTACACTTTCCGACAGTGTGCTGCATCCGACAGCCGATCATTTCTTTGAATAAAATCACGGACAATACGGAATGTTATTGTCGCGTCTCGGCCTTGTCGTCAGGCAAGGTGATTTCCATTTTCTGCAGGGTGACAAACTCTCGTGAGGAGAGTCGGACAGGAATGTTTGCGGTTTTTCCATTGGGGCGCAGCATTTTAAGCCCGATGACTTTCACCTTGCTGATATAGTCAACAGGTTTTTTCAGTTCGCTGAGGGTGCCGGTGGGCTCATAGAGGTTCATGGAGCGAACAGTGCCCGGTACAATGACGGTCATGTTGTTGACGGTCAGATTGGGCCAGCACTTGCGGCTGAGCTCGGAACGATTGTTCGCGGCGGTATCCAGCAGCATCACATTGACCAGTGAGTGATGGCGCATGGTGAGCTCGAAGGTGCAGTCTTGCATCACGATGTCGAAAGGGGTATAGGCGTTGTAGCTGGAGCGGATGCGCACGGGGATGCAGTCCACGAAACGGCAAGAATCGAAGGTGACGGTGCCGTACATAGAGGAGAACTGGGTCTGCCGTTGCCGAAGCGTGCATCGTTTGAGCAGGGCGTCCCGTCCGTAGCAGTGAATGTCGAAACGGTTGATGTCGCAGTCTGTCAAAACAGTGTTGGAAAGGTTGTTGGTGCCGAAAACCCCCCAATTTCCATCGGCAGTTACATGCTCGAAACGGGTATCCCACAGGTTATTGAGGGCGAAGGCATAGCCATAGTCGCGCCAACGTCCGTATCCGGAATAGGTGCCGTCCACGGTCACATCGCGGAAAGTGATGCGTGCCGAATTGCTTATACTGAACACACCATCGGCAATCATACGGCTTCTGGGTGTGGTCACATGCACGTCTTCCACCAGTACATTGAACTGACCGTTCAAATAGAGGCAACCCGTTCTGAATGTGGAGCCTTCACGGCGGTGCAAGGTCAGTCCGCGGAAAACTTTCTCCGAAGTGTCCACGTTGTAGAAGGATGCATTGAGGCGGGTGGAGTCTGTGTTCCAGGGAGCGATGGGCTTGTTCATGCCCTTCCCGTCGTGAATCCAGATGAGGTCCTGCCGGAACACGCGGTAACCGTAGCCGATGCGCTCCGTCCAGGGATTGTCGTCTTTCAGGACCAGAAGCTTGTCTCCGGAAGCCAGATCCGGCATCATGCGGAAATCCCCATTCTCAATCCGGTGTTTTGAGAGCGTCAGTTCTTGCTGCCGGTTGGGCATGGTGAAAAGAGCGCCGTGCCGGGCATGATTGGTGACATAGAGCACCAGTCCGCCGAAATCGGTGTGTGTGCCGAGAGGGATGCTCTTGAAGTCGGCCGGAAGCTCGATTTCAAGGGTGTCAATGCCTTCGTAGTTTACTTCCAGGCCGCGTGCAAGTGCCTCGGCATGTGCGTGATACAGAGCCCAATAGCGGGCGGTGTCATTTTCCGCTTCGCGCAATCCGAAATCAAATGGGGAAACTTGTGCCATGGCCATAGGGATTTGGATACTGGTTAGCGTCAGCAATAATGCGGTCAACCAGAAGAATCTTTTCGGTTTCATAACGATATGTCCAAATATTTTTCTTCAATCTAACTGATAATCAATTTTTTATATTGTTAACGAGGAGTTTGGATCCAAAAGACAAAAATACGATATTTTATGTATTTTTGCCGCAATGAAAAAACTGATTGTTTGTTTGGCAATATTTGCCGTGGTTTTGTCGGCTGTGGCACAGGAGAAACCGGATGTGTCGCGGTTCTATGGCGGTGTTCGTGTCGGTTTCACGGCGTCGCAGATTTCCGGCGACGACCTGTCGGGTTTTCACCAGCTGGGCGCATCTGCGGGACTATTCGTGAACCACGCTGTGAATGCTTCGGGAAGCCTGAAGCTGCAGCTGGAACTCGATTTCACGATGAAAGGAAGTCATTCCTACACTCCTCCCAAACAGCAGTACGAGACGGAATTTTACTCCTTGCGGTTGGGCTATGTGGAAGTGCCTCTGCTGTTGGAATGGGCTGTCGGGAGATGGACACTTTGGGGCAAACCGTTCCAATTTGAGCTGGAAGTTGGACCTGCGTTCGGAGTGGTCGTCCTGCAAAAGGAATGGGAAGCCACGGGACTGATTGTCGGAAGACCTCCTTTCCGGCGTTTTGAGTTCTCCGGTATGGCGGGATTATCGTTGAAAATTGCGGATCATCACAGTGTCAATTTGCGTTTCAGCAATTCAGTTATCCCTGTCCGTATTCCCACTTGGGTCTATGGAAGGGTCATCAACAAACAGTTCAACACCTTGCTGATAACTAGTTATTGCTACCAATTTTGAAAGTTTCCTCCGTGTCCCAATAAGCGCGGATGGAAATACTCTTCGGGAAGGCGAACATCTTCTCCGGCTGACATTTAGTAGAGTAGTCACCGGTATCCCAAATGCCATTTTCATTTTCATCAAGGAAAGCGCTGATGCGATATGTGTCGGGATTCAGGAATGAATAAGTGATGGTTGAAGTGCCGGTCAGCCGGTCTTCCTGCATTTTACGCTCCCCTTTCCATAAGGTGACGATATACGTCTTTCCCTCTTCCAGAAGTTCGTAGTTCATGATAAGCGTGCCGTAATCCTTGATGGATTTGGCGGAGAATTGTGTCTTTATAGTGTCGTTTGTGAGTCCGTTATACCCGTAAAAAACAGAATCGGGGATCATTACCGTATAACTTTTCTTCTCCATATAGCTCATGGGAAGTGGCAGCTGCATCACAAATGTGTCAGGGACGGAATAGCGATAGATGACTGTGTCTTTAACGGATTGTTGTTGAGAATACACATAAACATCGAAGGTGTCGGAAGGACGAATGGGGTAGGGGAATTTCAGCATCAACGGTTTATGGTATTCGCCTGCATTCAGGAAAGTCACGTTGAATTTTTTTGTCTGGTTTGAACGTCCTCGTCCGCTTGTCCCCTTTTCATGATAAGGCGCAAGACGCACGGTGTCAAGATGATTGTCGGCGTTGAAGTAATAGACGGTGGTGTCCGACAAGGGTGATTTCAGATACCAGGTGATGGAGTCTTTGGTCTCGTTGAAGCGTTCAAAATATTCCAAATGATTGTCAGCAGGAGTGGCGGAGAAAACATTAACTGCTGATTTATAAGGGAATATGTAAACTCCAGAAGCGGGATTTTCGTATCGTTGCATTTTTTGTGAGGTGTCTGTGGCTGTAAAGGAGTACAAAGTCAACAGCGGGAGTGTTGCTTTGAGGGAGTCGGATGCACTGTCCGGCAGTGCATGGTATGCGGTGACGGTCTCTTCCAGGAAGGCAATTTCCTCATTGGGGAGATTGTAAAGTAAATCGGAATTTATATCTTTGAGGGCGAATATCTTATAAGTTCCTTCCGTGATGTTTTGAAAAAGGAAGCTTCCGTCATCATGGGTTTTGGTGACGTAATCAGGCCTTGTGGTGAGCGGCAGGGAATCGGCCGTGTTTTTGTACAACAGCACGTAGAAATCCTTGGAAGGAGCCAGACTCTTGGCATCCAATATGTTGCCCCGAATCATGTAAGCGTCCAGACTGTCACCGGTGGAGAAACTATAATGAAAGTAGCTCAGGGGCGTGTTTTCGTGGTAATCCCGTATGCAATCAGAGAAGACCATGTTGTAGGTGGTGTTGGCCCGCAGAGTGTCTTTGAACTTGATGACGAGGGACTTGCCTTTCAAGGTGTATTGCGGTGATTCCGACAGCGGGGGAGAGATGAGTACATTTGTTGTCGGGTTGTTCAGTGTGACATATTCGTCAAAAAAAAACCGGATCTGTTTGTCGTGAAAACGCACAGACTGATTCTCGGGAGTCATCTTCAATACCTTTGGCGGTGTGGTGTCTCTTGGCCCGCCTGTTGGAGTGGCAATCTTCGCGCAACCCGCAAAAAACGCCGCCAAAATAATCATTGCCGCAATAACATCAATACCTTGTCTTTTCATCTAATTCTCTAATTCTCTAATCATCAAATCATCCTATTCTCTAATTAAAACGGAATAAATCCAATCCCCAGCTTCAATCCGAAGCAATAAGCGCCGAGAATACGAGTACGTGCGTAATGGTCATATCGCAAGGTGGATTCTTCATAGTAAATAGCCGAACTGTCCTTTATTCTGGCAAAAGGCACCTTGTAGCCGCCAAAGGTGGTGCCGAGACTTGCACCCAGCGTGAGTTTGAGACGGTTCAGTAAGATGAAGTCGTAGCCGTATTCGATTTTTAGGCCGAAAATGTTGCCTTTGTTCTCTATGATTTCCTCGTATGGTTCTTGCGTACCTTCGATGATGCCGATTTGTATGCCTTCGGTGTCCATTTTATAATGGTAGAAGAAGCCGTCAAAAATGAACTTGAAGTAATGTCCGAGCGGTGCGAAACGGTTTCCGACGTATTGTTTGTAGTAAGCGTTAAAACCGTGTGCGATGATGTTCCCGTAAAGTTCAGCTTCGCCCCAATCTGTATAGCCATAGTATTGGTGTCCTATCCGGAGGCGGCAGTCGCTGCCCTTGAAGGGCGAATTGTAGTAGTTGTATCCGACGCCCACGGTTCCTTTTTTCCACACCATCAGCTCGATGTTGGGTGTAAGAAAGTAGTTGAGCCCCAGATATCGTTGCGCCCCTTTAGAGATGTCCCAGCCCGAACTCACTGGATTCGGGTTCAGCCATGCTGGCGAAATGTAACCCTCCATGTTCAGGATCACATGGTTGCCCAAGAAGTTGTACATCTTCGGTTTCACGTAATCCTCGACCTTCTGATAGACATACCCGTTCACGTACGCCTTGCGCATCACCTCGGATTTGGAATAGTGGCTGGAGACTTCTGTCTTGCCATCCACCACATCGATGACGCGGAAATTCACATCGACATCGTGTTGGCGGAGACTCAGCACGGCCGCCACGACGGGCAGGGAGTAGGGGAATATGGGGGCGAGCCAGGGCAGGGAGATTTTGTTGCCGAAGAAACTGCGGCCGGGAGCGTCCGTCACATGCACGAAGCAGAGCTTTCGGCTGCCCAGCTCGGCGGCGATGTCATCAAGGTATTCAGAGGTGTGGTAGCGCATGTCAAGACCGCCGGCGTTGGTGAAGTCGTCGTTCCATTGGCGCATTTTCACGTAGTTGTTGTATTTTTCCGTTTCCGGTTTGGAGAAGTCCATGGAAAGCGTGACTGGAGTGATTTTTTGACCTTTGAGGGCGCGGCACATCAGCTTCTGCAGCTGCTCGGCATTGCGTTTGTCGGCGGAAGAACTCTTGACGTGATGGTAGTTGTCGTAGATGTGGTAGATTGGGGTGGCGACCAAAACCGACTTTTCGTTCCCGATTTTGGCATCGGAAACAGACTCTAAAACAGCCTGCATCTCGGCGTTCACCACCGCATCGTTGACCCAGGCCTTGAAGAGCGAGTCGCTGTGAATGTCCGCAAGCATGTAGTTGACAGTCTTGAACTTAGGGTCAGGCAGCACTTTTGCGTTCACGCTCTGCTGCTTGATGCGGTCGTACTTGGAATTGGTGGTTGCGGGGCGCGTCGTGTCGCCGCCCGTTTTGGCGATTTCCTCCAGGGTGGTTCCTTGCGGGTAGTCACAGAAATCAACAAACCGCATTTTGTTTTTCACGAAGATGTCGTTGATGAGGTCCTTGGCGATGTTTTGCAGATATTCGTCACTAGGAGCGGCCTGCAGTGCTGTCCACGCATTGCGCAGTGCAAGCACGGCATACTCGTTGCGGTTCATTTTGGAAAGGAAGTAGTTGACCTGCTGTTGCTCGCCTTCCACATCGCGGTAGGGCTCCATGTACGAGCTGGTCTGCCCGGAG
>Ga0247608_10001465_pt1 | contig 32603 bp, 30 predicted proteins | sample 176DNAGHGlowgp2_FD_193490 | JGI IMG/M metagenome (GOLD analysis project Ga0247608, IMG submission 193490) | Sheep rumen microbial communities from Palmerston North, Manawatu-Wanganui, New Zealand - 1766 DNA GHGlow gp2 | ecosystem: Host-associated > Mammals > Digestive system > Stomach > Rumen ...
CGCGTAAAATCGCTATATTTGTCAGACTAAACGAGTTTTGTATGGACGAAAGTCAGAACATAGAGTATAAGGCTATCTGGAAAGACGAATACTACAAGTGGATTTGCGGATTCGCCAACGCCAACGGCGGCCGCATCTTCCTTGGTGTGGATGATGCCCCGCCGCATAAGCCGGTAGGCCTGGACAATGCCGACAAATTGATGGAAGACCTGCCGAACAAAGTGCGCGATGTTCTGGGTATAATGGTAGATGTGAACCTGCACCACGAAGGCGTCCAGGCCGTGGAATTCGCCTTGAAGAATGGTCGTATAACGAATACTGATGTACAAGAGATGGCCAAGGTCAGCAAACCGACAGCCACACGGCTATTGACATCTTTGTCCGATTATCTTGAAGTGAAGGGCACGACCGGAAAGGGAACGTATTACGTTGTCAAAGGGCTCACAAAGGGCTCAAATCTCAGCGAGTAATATGAGCGACGGGCGCAGCCTTTGATTTACAAGTGCTTGAATTTCTGAATGTTATTTTATTCTGCCCAATAAGCTAAAAGGGCTCACAAAGGGCTCAACACAATAAAGAAATCCAGCAACCCGACCACAATGACGTGTATGTCTTCGGCATATTGTTCCCTTAAACACCTTGTCCTATGCGTGATTCTCACCACGGCCTCATTGGCTTTAGATGCTCAGGGGCACCGTGGAAAAGATGAATTACCTTTGAATAAGTCTCTTCTTGAGCTCCCTGCCATACAGGAGTCTGATATTATTCTCGTATACTCCGGCTTCGTAGTCAAGTATAATCCCGAGTACCTAATCCCGGATTGGGTGGCTTATGAGTTGACAGCAGAGGAAGTGAACGGCGAAGTCCCAAGAGCATCGGGTTTCAGTATGGATCTGAGCTACGATGGTAAACAGGCCATGAGAGAGGACTACAGTTATTCTGGCTGGGATAAGGGCCATATGGCTCCTTCTGCCGATATGAAATGGTCCCAGAGTGCGATGTATGAGAGTTTCTATCTCACAAACATTTGCCCCCAAAATCATGATTTGAATGGACGGGATTGGCATGCCCTGGAGAATCGAGTGAGGAGCTGGGCACAAAGATATGGTCGTGTCTGGGTTGTCTGTGGGCCGATTGTAAACGAAAAGCAATATGGGACTATAGGGGAACGGAATGTCCTGGTGCCGGATAAATTCTTCAAAGCAATTCTTCGCATGGATGAAGATGGCACTTATCACTCAATCGCCTTTGTGTTTGAGAACGATTCTTCGCGTCAGCCGTTAAAGGATGCCGTAATCTCTGTGGATGTTTTGGAGTCATTGATCGGTTATGATCTTTTCGCTATTCTTGATGATGAAGTGGAAACAGCCATAGAGTCCCAGGTATCATGGGCTGATTGGTAATAGATAAAAAATAAGGCAACCCTCTGTTGAGTTGCCTCCAAAATACTATTGCTTTTGTCTCTCTGCCTTCATGCGTTTGATTATGTACCAGATAACCCATAGGAGACCAATAATGCATCCCCCCATAAATATTGACATGAAAATGGTTACTCCAGGAGTGCCATTAGCAAGGTCCTTGAGTGTGTCAATAAAGCAGAAAAGGATAAGAACAATCAAAAAGATTGCAGCTGCAAGAGTCAACTTAAGATTTGGCTCCTTTTCTTCTTTTTTCTTCTTCCTAAACATAATCATTAACTATGAGAATATCCAGATTAATGCACCTATAATACCGATAATCCACCAAATTATTTTGCCAATGCCTCCGCCACCGTCTTTTTGAACGTTGGCCCCGGTAAATTGTTGTGTCTCTTGAACTGTCTCAGGCTCTTTATAATAAGCGAATTCGCCTTGCCCGTAGCCTTTCCCTTCCAAAAAAACGCCTGCTGAATTATACTTAGCATTATCCGTATCATCCTCTACGCCTGTAATAACAAAACGTGCAGCCTCGAGTTTCTTCTTAAATACACCGGTAAGAAGATCATAGACGATTTTTGCGGCCATTTTGGCATCATTAACAGTGACCCACGTATATGTATCTTCGTCATTGTCATTCGAGGTAAACTCTTCATGATAGTCAAGGGCTTCAAAGCCAGCAACAAGGTTCATCTTCTTTAGATCTTCTTCATTTATCTGAACGGAAAACTCTCCAGTCCCCGGTGCATTAGCAACAGGGGCAGCATTAATTCGCGGTCGTTGTTCAAGAGCATCTACGTAGTCCTTCGCTGTTTTTAAATCAGTTCCTGTCCTTTCTTTGTAGGTTTTGATAGCAAGAAGTTTCTCTCCTCTGTCAATACATGCCCATAATTCAGAATCAAGACCACTACCGGAAGATGCACCGTAGTGATACTCACCATCACACTCTGTAATTACCTCAATGAGTGGATCGATTGAGAAATTATCGGGGTAGACGGATACTTTTGCCCAAAAGTTTGGGAACTTGGAACGAATCTCAGCTAATTTGTTGAGAATCGTAATAATTCCTTCATATTCAACCGGAGCCGTCTTTTCCTGCAACAATACTTTTCCACATTTGGGGCACTTCGTTGCCTTATCGGACACTAAGGTTCCACATTCGGGGCATTTAACTAACATAATTCAGATTTTAGGTTTGTTCACTATTACTTCAATTTAATCTGAGAGGTGGTAGTTGTCTTTTCCGGTTCGTTTTTCTTCCCAGAAGACGAGGCTTTTGGCTTCTTTGAGGCAGATATGGATTCCTCATGCTCCCTTATCGCTAGCTTGAGACTATCGACTTTACCACTCTTTATAACATCCATATATGATGGGGTAATAAAAACCGCCATTCCGATATGGGTTTGTTTGACAAGCTTTAAAAGGTCTTCGTTATTGAGCCTTATGCAACCTTCAGTATCTCTGGTACCGATAGATTCCGGCTTGTGGGTACCATGAATTCCTATTCCTTTTTGCCCCGGAACCTCAAGGCGTATAAAGAAGGGACCATATGCGCCGGGAATATCGCCTTTCCCATCCCCAAAGTCATGAACCCAACTTGAAGCTTTCTCTATCTCGGTAACATGAAATAAACCTTCGGGAGTCTTTAAGTCGCCTTTTGTCTCTTTATTACCATAGTTTTTACCACAGGCTATAGGATACTTCTGAACCTCCCGTCCTTTATAATCAATCAGGCGAAGCATCATATCTTCTTTACTGATGACAATAAAGGAGGCGTTATTGATATCGTTCAATTTGTGCTTATACCACCCCCGCAGGCCAATCATGCCCACATAAGGGAGGAGTATCAGCAAGGCGAGGATACAATATGTGAGTTTCTTCTGTTTAGCCGCCTTCATTATTCGGTATAATCAACCATTAAATAGCTATCGTCTTTTACGGTCTTAAGAGTGATTTTCTTAATTGTACCATATTCAGGCGCGGTTTGTTCTGCAGCCAGATGAGGCGTTTCATCATCATCGAAATAGAAATACAACAGCTTTCTGTCTCCAGTATTGATATTCTTGATGATAACTGCGAAATCCGTGAACTTGGAATCTTTTCTCAACACTCTCTTGTAGTAGACGTTATTAGTTGAGACATCCTTAGGTAAGCAGTAGACTTGCCACTGATTATCCTGTGTTGGTGTAGGAAGGCCAAGTTCCGCGGCTTCTTCTGCAGAGAACCTGCCGATATAGTTCTGACCTTTGAAATAATTCAATAATGCCCGTCTACATTTGGATGTTTCGATTACAGTTTTGCTATCTGTATCTCCAAAGATGCTGTTCAGGAGGAAGAAATCGCTTTTTTCCAGGATAAAAGGGGAAGCGATATAGCCTTTAAGCTTCTTCCCTTCGGCATTGACAGAATTGACTTTAACCTCACTCCACTCATAACCATAATCATACGTGATCAATTCGGTCCCATAAGGAAGGGAGCCAATCTTATTAAAATCAGCGCCGGAACTCTTTGAGGAGCGAAGGACCACACTGGGTGCAAATGTATAATAACGAGGAGCAGCTTTGTCAATCTGATGAGGCTTTATGACATTATTGTAAACAAAGAAACCTCCAACGCCTAAAATGACAACAGCAAGCAGGACGCTTAATAAGATTGGGCTAACGCCTGATTTTTTCTTCTCCGGCTCTTGATACCATCCTTCTCCGGAGGGCTTGTCCGGGATTGGCTGTGGTTCTTTCACTTCGGGTTGCTTTATTGGTGCTTCTTTTTCTACGGCCTTTTCCTGGGGAGCACTCTCCTGAGGAGCCGTCAACGAAGCGCCACAACTTGGACAAACGGTGGCTTTGTCAGAGACAAGGTTGCCACACTTAGGACATTGAATAATCATGATTTATCGAAGATTTTCCGAGATAGATTCAATGGAGAACTTGCCATCAATCTCGGGGACTGAAATCTTGCCAAGCATTAAAGCCATAAAGAAATCATATATCTTTTCAGGCGTGAGAAGGGCTTTCTCTCCCTTGGCATCCATACCCAGATCATATACGCTAAGTAATTGCGTATTCAGACTTGCCGCAGTTAGCAGGAAATGGTTTTGCATCTTTTCCCAGTCAATCATATCTGCTGCAAGTACTTTTCCGACGACGGTGTAGTTCCTAACGGACATCTGTCGATTGTCGGAAGTCAGTGTACTCTTAACCTCATCGGTCTCAAGATTCATCTTGATCTTGCCAGAATTAGCGGCGGGAGCAACACCTTTGTAAAGAGCACCCAAATCCGCCAGGGCGAGATTTGACAGTGTAGTCGTAGCCGGATTGTAGTTAACGGGCTCTAGCGAGAAGGCGCTGGGAAGCAACAGGGAATTGTCTCCTTCCATTGTAACGCTTGGGGCATTGAAGGTGCCAACAATGCAACTGCTAAGAGACAACTCTTTATTAGCAAAAACGCCACCGATTACCACACAGTTTACAAGGGTGATATCGTCCGCAAAGATGCTACCGCCCACAAAAGCATTGGTAAGACGAACCTCACGTGCATTGACATCTGAGAGGAGCATGACCTTACAGTCACGTGCATGCGAAACAATCGATTCAACAGCACCTATGCTCTTCTCAAACTTGACTACGCCTTTGGCCCCACTGTTGATGTATATTTCAAGCTGAGCAAAAGCGGCTCCTTTAACTTCAACATCTCCGCTTTCAACCTCAATCTTGTGGCCATAAACAGCCCCTTCAATGATGGTGTCTTTCTGTATCTTTACGTCCCTATCAAGCTCTCCGACATTCTTAGGGAGGATTGAACCCTGTACTTTATTCGAGTTCAATATAATGTTCTCGTGATCGAACTGTATTTCATTTAACTCTTTCATATTCTTATGCTTTAATTGTTTGAATAGCCTGGTCATTCAAAAGTCCAAGCATTGTTTTAAGTGTTCTGTCTTCCATTTGACCGGATTGCACATCGGCATTGAGGTAAGAAATCACCTTCTCGAAATCCTCGGTTTTCATATCATCCCATTCAACGTCTTTTGACATAAATCTGGAACGAAGTTGAGAATCGATGGATTCGCCAGATGGTGTGAATTCTTCATCTGTACCAATAATTTTGGTCTCCTTGTTATCAGAATTAAGAACAGATTCAACAAACATTACAGGGAGCATAATCTCCTCTTCAACCTGAGACTCATCAAGCATGTCCCTTACAGAATTAGCTAGACGGTAAGTGCCTTGGAGGTAATTATTCGCTTTAGCTAAAAGAATGCTCGCCTGCTGTTTAACATGAGAGCAGGAAAGAACCGTTTCCAGTTTTATACTCTCATTGGCAGAAATCGTTGATATTCCGAGCAATTCCGTATTGCTATTCCTATCAATGAGATTCTGGGCAGTTTCTGCAAACTGGAAAGTGGGTCTATCAAGGACTTCAATACGGGAAACAGTTTCTTTATCCAGATCTTCAAAGATTTTGGAATATCGCTTACTGATTCGGTTGTAGTCATCTTGCATCTGTTTGCTCTTTGAGAGACAGTTCTCTTTATGCCCCATAAGTGCAAAGAATAAAGATTCGCACTTTGATGCAAGTTCCTTGATTTTCTGGGAAAGATCAGCACCAACATATTCAAAGAATCCTTTAACTATGCTGGCTGCTATTTGCTTTGATGCCCTACGTTTAGATTCCACCTGAGCGGCTTCTGTTGCGACAACCGCACCTGTTAAAGCGTTTACAGCATCGGTGCAATGATCAACGCTGGCATCGAATGCATTGGTATCTACATCAATTGTGATATAGACAGGTTCAGTACCCGAGTAGCTGACGGAGCCTCCATTTTGGCTGGGCGGGTAGCTCACAGTTCCCGAGTAGTGAACATAACCTGTATAACTTCGTCTATAGCTCATCTGTTCCCTGGTTCAATTGTTGAACATTCTTAGTCATATTGAACATCTTCGTAATTTCATCCTTAACTCTCTCGTCTTCGGTGGAATTCAACAGAAGTTGGGTGAATTCAGCCTCCACATTGGCCATGTCATTTGGATTAATGTCTGACCAAGTGCCATGTAAAACCGAGTTAACGGATTGCTCACGAACAGATGCATCAATATTCTTGTCAATCTCCGGATTGCCGCTTCTTGCAACATAATAACTAACGGCAGGGTTACCTACGGCAGAAGTCGATTCTACGATAGAAACGGGAATGAAGATATCCTCCACGGAATCAATCCGAGTGTCCTGCATGGAAGCGTCGGATTTTTTCGTTTGAGTGCTGCTGTCTTTGACATACCTGGTGATGGCCTCAAGCGTTGTTTCGGCATCTACCTTGACTTTCGAAGCGGCCAGCAATTGAGACGACAAAACAGATTCCAGTTGATGAACCGTGAACTGAGCGGAATTCAGTCTCATACGGCTTTCCACAAGCCTAACATCTCTATCAACAAGTTTAAAGACCGGCATGTCAAGTTCGGCGACGCGAGCCTCAAGATTATTGTTGATTGATTTGAAAAGCTTCGTATAGCGCCCGGATATCATGTTGTAATCTGTCGTCATACGAGACTGTATACTCTTGAGAGCAGCAGCATATTGACCTAACTCAAGAAGCTTGGCTTCAACAGTGCTGGTCAATTGTGCTATCTTCTGGGAGATCTGGGAGTGCATAAGGGAATAAAAACCCTTATTCACATTCTGGCAAACATGCTCCGTGCCCTCTTTTTCAGCTGCAATAACAGCTGCTTGCATAGCTACAACGGCGCCGGAAACGCGGTTAACACCATGTGAAACAGACTGTATCTCCGACGCCATCGGAGATGTGTCAACAGTAAAATTAAAATCTGCCATAATTACTCTCCGTCTTTTTTATTCAGTTCTGCTTCAATAGCCAAAGCGGCTTCATAAAGGTCAGCAAGTTGTTTTTCTGCATCGTCTCTCTCATCTCCTTCAGCATTGTCCAATTGCTCTTTAATGGTCATGAGAGTAGCGGCAAGGTCCTGAACACCATACTGATTCTCTGTGTCTTTTTCAATAAGAGATTCAACAAGTTCCTCGACCTCATCAAAAGAAATCGACTCGTCGTCACCTTCGGGTTCTTCAGCCTCTACTTCTTCTTCGACAACATCTTCGGTCTCTTGGGGCTCCTTAGGAACTGCCAATTGAGCTTTGATGCTATCTGCGGCCTCCTTCAAATCGTGCAACTGGGCGAATGCTGCGTTAATCTCCTCCTCAGACGTTGCGACCTGAATCTGTTCTTGAACACTATCGAGCATTGCCGAGAGGTCGTCAACACCATATTCGTTATTGACATCCAATTCCTTCAATTCGGCAATTGCACTCTTTACAGAATCTACTTTAACGAATTCGGGCTCGCTTTGAGGCTCACTACTCTTCTTGGTTGCGTGAGAAACGGGGGTATGCTCAACAGCATCCAACTCGTTAAGAGCTTCTTTTGCAACAGCATTCAGGTTAATGCCTGCATACTCATAGGCCTCCTTCTCAATACTAGGCTCCGGCGGAAGTTCTGAATTCTGAGCCAGGAGAGGATTGACTTCGGCCAGTGGTTTACGCCTATCGTCAAGGAGGTTAACATTGTCTGCCGCAACAGCTGTGTCTCTTGCTTTCTTATCTCGGAGAGAGGCATCATAATACTCAACATAGCCAAACTTCTCGGCTCTTGCATCAATATCTTCATGCAGGCGATCCATGTAATCTGAGAACTCTTGCTGGGTTTGAGTGACCTGCTGAGCCTGTGCCTGATATCCAGCAAGAACCTCGGCGGAATTATCCTGGGCTTCTGTAACAGCAGACTCAAGGGACTGTTCCGTCTTCATTGTCTCCTCGGTCTTCTTATATGCGGCCAGAGTGTTATAAGCGGCACTGTACTCAGACAAAGTGCTACGCATGAGATTGATAATGTCGGCAGCTTCAGCACGGTTTCTGCCATAGAAATCTTCCGTATCCTGGTGCCACTTGTTGAGATAACTCAACTTCTGGTCCTTGATATGATTATATATTTCAATACGTTCCTTACGGGTGTCCTTCAAGAGGTTGGACACGATAGGAGCAATAATCTCATACTGAATCTGGTTCACTCCGAAAGGGACCGTTGTTCGACTGCCATCGTCAGCGACCCAACTCATTGAGCGAATGTCCAGTTTTACCTTAGAACTATCGCGAAGGTTGAAGGGCTTGTAATTGTAGTCAACAGACTCATAGTCAAATTTTTCGTTTCTAATCCTTTCGATTTCTTCAGCCTCAAGGACAGGAGAATAGAAATTATAAGGAGCTTTCAGAATGTTAAAGAGGATGCGGTTGGAGTACTCTACAAGTGAGCCTGCAGAAGCAACCTTCTTAGCGGCGGTAGACTGAACAGCATCGGCCATATCCACCATAAGTGTCTTAAGGACCTTGTCAACCTGCTCGGATTGATTAGAAAGGGCTTTTCTCGTCTCGTTCAGTTCATTGAAGCGTTCGATGTCACCATCAAATTGAGCTGTGTCAAACACGTTGAATATAGGAAATCCGTCCACCTTGGTGGCAGCATGTTCCTTTAGGAATTTCGCATACTCAGTGTCGGGGAAAACAACCGGAAGTTCAACATTATACTCTTCAATATTGCCAAGGCTATAGGAAATAGTCCTAAGAGTGCGGTCAAGTTTTCCGAAGTAGTCGTTGAAGTTCACCTTCTGGATGGACCTGGATAAATCGCCCGTATTGACAGATTCAGGTTCGGTAGAGCTCTCAACAATAGGAGCGCTTTTCGAAAGGTCTTGAAGATCTGCTACGGCTTCATTGATAAGCTCGTTTTGTTTAATGACCTGCAATGTAAACTTCTCATTGTCAGTAACACCACTTTGGTCAACAATGAAACTCTTGTCGTTATATGCGACTCTCTTTGCCACGGGTACATAGGCAACCCCCATCTTCGTAACACGATAGTCGCGGAAAATATCCTTATGTGCCTGCTTGAACTTAGCAATCTCATTGTTTTGTTCGTCGATGAGGCCCTCAAACTCTTTCACCTTTGAGTTTTTGATAAGAGCCACAATCAATCCAACCAAAGTCCAGCAGAAAATCCAACCGATGGTTCGGGCCGTTTTGGCCTTTCCCATATCCTCGTTGTATTTCTTTATCTGATACTCGGCATTTTTAATCTTGTCCTCATAGATTTTCTCCTCGTTGACAATCTTTTCTGCCGCAGTTTTATAGTACTCATATAAGACTTTAGCCTGATCCTGGTAGATATTGGCGGAGTCGTTAAATATCTTTCCTTCCATATTGTTAATCGATTAGTATTGTTTTTTACGTAACTCTATGATTGACATGCATTCATCAAATTCTGCATTAATAACCTCTGCAGGTTGTGAATTATGCTCAAGCTGACTGGCAATTAACCGAATCTTCTCAATCAATTTGTTCTCATAAGCGACCGCAACAGAATCATCAGAAGCTGTGATGAATCGTACATTCTCTCTTAGTTTATCAATTGCTTCTTGATAAGAGGGGCCCTTACCCAGTTTACTCTGCATCTCAAGCAAAGCAATCTGTGCTGATATTTCTTTCAAGCCGGACTTGCGAGCCTCGATACTGCCTATGACCTCATTTGTGTTATTCTTCACGACGGAGCCGAGGAAGAAGAACATCAAAAGGATAAACAATAACACCAGATGTCCTATGAGACAGAAATTGAAACTTATCCCATATACAATGGAGACTACAATAAGGCCAAGAGCAAGAGGAGTATAGAACCATACTCCATACCACTTAAGCCCGTAACCGGAACTGTTTTTGGCTACTTTGTCAACGGGGCCAAAAATGTCAAATGCCCTCAAGAAGATGATTGCATAAACCAGACAGGTCGCAACCATGTTGAGATAGAATAGTTTCTCTTCTTGATAATCTTTAAGGAAGAGGAAATAGGCAGCAATAATTATCCCTAATCCTGCAATTAGGAATAGATAACTGATTATTTTAGATGTGTTCTTCATGGCTTTTACTTGACTTTCATTCCACAATTAGGACAGAAGGTAGCACCTTTAGTATTTGCGCCACAACGAGGGCATTTTTGCTCGGATAAAGGTCTGCCACAATTAGGACAGAAAGCAGCCCCTGGAGCAACTGTCGAATGGCAGTTCGGGCAAACATTTCCCGCATTAGGAGTTAGTTGCGTTCCACACGTAACGCAACGAGTAGCATTCAGATCGTTGTCTGCGCCGCACTTCGGGCAAGGGTTATATTGCTTACCGCAATGGGGACAGAAACGATTGTCAGTCGTATATTTCCTGCTGCACTGGGCGCAGTACACTTCACGAATCATCGGTTGTGCAGGAGCCGGGCCAGCGGGCTGAGCACTTCCCACAGGTGCTGGTGTAGGCTGCCCATAGCTGGGCGTCATGATACCGGCATTTCCGCCACCACCCATTCCACCAAACATGCCAGCCATCATAACGGCGCCAAGGATTCCTCCTCCTTGAGAATTGTTGACAGCTTGTTGTGCGGTCTCAAACAGCTTACCCTGCTGCCAGGTATGGCCGCTAATCTTCTGAGCAGTCTGCTGGTTGATTGCCTCCTGAGCAATTTGTCCTGCTTCGGTAGAAGTATCTACGCCAATCGTAGTAACATAGAACTTGGATAGGGAACATCCAAATTCATCAAAGAATGAATTGAGGTCAGGAGAAAGAATATTTGAGATATCTTCCAAATGAGCAGATATCTCATTGATGCCATATTTGTTTGCCGCAAACACCTTAGTAATAAGGCTTTTGGTTTTAGCGGTCAATTCCCCTCGTAACTGCTCGGTAAAATGATCAGCAGTAACACGAATGGCACCGTCACCATTTGCCGGATAGCCGAGCGCAAGTTTGAGGATTAAGCGTTCTGCATCCGAGACAGTAATGCCATACTTTCCGTGGGCTTCAATAGGAATCTGAGCTTGGAACGTCTGGTCATAGATCGGGAAATCTCCAATACCCCAGTCGATATCCTTTGGCGTAAGTTTGTTGACGAACCACACTTGAACGGTGAACGGGTTCTCACCACCGAAGGGGATTCCATAGAAAGCCCTAAGTATTGGGTAGTTGGGCGAATCCATGTCGTACTGACCTGGGCCAAACTTCTGGAGCCTGGCTCCATTGACGACAACAACCGCCTCTTGGGCCTCATTGACCTGGAGTTTGGAATACTTGCTGATGTTGATTTTTGGGTGACGATACGCAAGCACGCCAATTTCACCATCCCACCTAATGAAGTCGAGGATTGATTTTTTCATAAACAAGAATATTTTAGCATTATAATCCTAATCCTGTGGCCTACATACAAAAAAACACGAGCGCTCCTTGCTCGTGTTGGGCCGTCGGATGACCATTAGCTAACAAGTCACGCCCGTGTTAACCACGGACGTTTACGACTTGTTCCTTAAGCTAATCTCGTTAATTGAAATTTCCGGCGTTTCAACACGATGGAACAAATTGCAAACGCATTTGTTGTATGTCCTATCAGGTGTCAAGACACCTAACAAAAGACAAAGATAACATTTTTTTCTTGCAAATCACTTTATTCGCGTAATTTATGGACATTGAGATGGATGCATTAAAAATTGTATCGTAGTGTTCCGTTCCACCAGGGGAATGGAACAGGTGGAACACCTTGTGTTTTCCTGATTTAGGTTGACTTTTTTGAAGTCTTAACCCTGAAGAAAGTTGACCTGGATTTAACTTATCGCTGATTTATGTTGACTTGTCGTCAATATCGCAGTTCCTCCAGATCTCACGGCTCACTGTACCGGTACTGACCCCGATTACTTCTCCAATCTCCCTCAAGCTCATCGGTGTCTGCCGCAACGCCTCAATCGTATATCGCTGCTCCCTTGTTAAATGCTTGTATCCCATCTTCTGTCGCTTTTTCTGTTTATGACAGTAAAGTTATACTGTCAGACTTCAAAGCGTTGCACTTCAGAGTAGAATCCAGCGTAAACAATTATTTAGTAAATTGCAACTTAGTAAATGGATTTTTACTAATCTTCCGGCCCTATTTCTGCGGCGATTGTGCATCCCCCAGGAGCCGGAGATAGTCGGCATAGACGTCGCGCACCACGTCGTCCCAATTGAGGTAAAGGTCTTTTCGGGCGGCGGCGCTCACGCGGGCATAGGCGTCTTTATCGGCCAGGATGTCCAGGATGGTGCGGGCATAGGCTTCTTCCGATGCCTCAGACACATAGCCGTTGACGCCGGGCTTGACTGTGGCGGCGGTGCGGGCGCCTTCCAGGAAGACGGTGGGCGTTCCCTGGCACGCGGCTTCTATCTGCACCAGCGAATTGGCATCGTAGAGGGAAGGGAAAAGAAAGAGCGAAGCGCGGGAATACAGTTTCTCCAGCATGGGCTTTTGCGTGAGGCCGCACATGACCACTTCCTGCGTAAGGCCCAGTTCCTGCACCAGGGCGGCCAGTTTGTCCTCGTCCTGTCCCTTTCCGGCAAAGAGCATGCGGAAGTTCTTCAGGCCCAACTCCTTGGCCCGGGCCAAGGCGCGCACGGTAAAGTCTATGTTCTTGATGAAGTTGATGCGTCCCACAAAGAGGAAAACGGTGGCATCGGCTGGAATTCCATACTTTTCGTTCACTTCGCGGGCTGCTGCCGCAGGGTCCGATACCGGAACATGGTCCGTGGCATTGAGGCGCACCTTGCAGGGTGCCGTGAGGCCGTATTCCTTCTCATACAGCTGCTTGATGCCGTCGTTCACCGCCCAGCACTCGTCACAGCCGTTGAACACCGTCATAATTCCGTCCATGGCAATGTCGGAACTCAATTTCAATTTCAGGTTCTTCTCAAAGTCCTGCCGATACTGGCTGTGCAAGGTGGCAACTACCGGCAAATGATGGATTTTGGCAAACATGAGGCCCGCGGCTCCCACGGTAAAGGGAGAATGGATATGAACCAGGTCTATGCCGCTTTCCAGCAGCTTGGCATCGAAAACAGGGTCCAGGGCCGATACGGGCAGGGAATAGTCCATATTGGGAACAGGAAGGCTGAAACACTGGTCCACCTCGTACGGCAAGGCCTTGGGGGCATGGCCCGCATCCGGGCAAAACACCACCACGTCACAGTACTTCACCAGCCGGCGGGCATAATTGTCCACCACCTTGATGACACCATCCACCATCGGATACCACGTGTCAATGAACAAACCTACTTTCATGCTGCAAAGGCGCTTAAATCACCTCGATATCCGCTGCCGGAATCCAGCCCTGGCGGCCGTCTCCCAGCTCGATGTTGGTGTAGGAGCCCACGTTGTCCAGAATCTTCACGCGGGTGCCTTCGTGCAGGATGAAGAGGTCTTTGGCCCCGTCGGCCGATGGCGAACTCTTGACACTGGAAACGGGCCGCATCACAATGGCGCGGTCCTGCGCAAGGGCTTCCTGCCGCTGCCATTGGGCAAAGTCCCAGCCCAGGAAGGCGAGGATGAGGCAGGCGATGCCGGCAAAGAAGCCCAGCCGGCGCCGTCCGGAGGTGCTGCCCAGCAGGTACAGCAGCGCACAGGCCACCGCAAGGGCCAAAAATACCAGCGAAAGGGCCGCCCAAGTATTGGAGGGCAGAAGGTAGCACAGGGCATGCCCCCACTGCTCGAAGAAAATCTCCGGCACTTCCTCTATCTTGTCCTGGGTAAGGCTGCGGGCATATTCCAGGTTGTAGCGCACATCCGCGTCGGACGGGTCCAGCTTGAGGGCACGCTCATACCAGAGGATGGCCCGGGCCACTTCCTGATTCTTGAAATACGCATTGCCCAGGTTGTAGTACAGTTCCTTGGACATGAGCCCGGTGGCCTGCACGTCTTTCCAGTCTTTCAGGGCCTGGGTATAGTCTCCGGCCGTATAGGCTTCCACGCCCGCCTTCCACAGGGAATCCGGGTAGTTCATGGGAGCGGCCTGCAGGCCCATAGGCAGGGCCATCAGGAGCACAAGGGCCAGCACGGTGCCTTTGAGGGGTGTCTTTTTCATGGAAGAATCGATGGCAGTGATGGTGGAAACGGCCTTCTCGTAATGCTCGTTCATGGCATCGTGGCCGGCGTCGGGGGAGTAGCGGGCCTCTTCGCAGGCATCCATGAGCGCCACGAAGTCCGTCACCGTGGCTTCCGGAACGCCGCCGGCGGCAAGGGCGGCCGATATGTTCTCCTTGTTCTGGTCGGCCATGTCCATGGAGAGCTTGTCTCCCACGAAGCCTACCAGGGAGCGGTGCAGCTCCTCATAAAACGCCGTGTAGAGGTTCTTGTCCAGGAAATCCTTGGCTTGGGCCAGCCGTTTGAGGGCCTGCCGGGTGGCCTTGCGATTGCGCGTACCGGCCACATCGGCCCTTCTCTCCGCCACCTTGCGGAAGCCCAGCCAGAAGCCCAGGCCGGCAAGGAGGATGAGGCCGATACCCGCGAACCAGCCCTTGGAATACACCAGGAAGCCCTTGTCTGGGCTCAGCGAGGTCTTGGTGCGGATAAAGCGGATGTCCTGTCCCAGGTTCTTGACGCCCTTGCGGTCCACCACCAGGGTGTTGCCCGGGTCGGCCTGGCTGCCGCCCTGTGAAGAGGCGGAGCGGGCCACGGCCAGGGGCAGGGCCGCCGTGGAGAGCGTCTGGTACTTGCGCTTGTTCACGTCGTAGTAGCTGTAGTGCACGGGGCCTATCTCGAAGGCGCCCGGGCTGCGCGGAATGAAGGGATATTCGAAGGTCTTGGATCCGGAGGTGCCACTCTTGTCCGTGTTCACGCCGGTCTTGACGTCATAGACCTCGAAATCCGGCGGGAAGTTGAGTTTGGGCGCTTCCAGCAGGGCTACGTTGCCCTTTCCGGAAACCGTGACAATGAGGGAGGCCGCGTCGTGCGTCTTCAGGGAATCCTTGCTCAAGTGGGCCGATACCTTGAAGTCTCCCACGCCGCCACCGAAGGAAGCCGGGGCCCCGGCAGGCAAGGCTTCCACATGCACCTTGGCCGCCTTGGTGGTCACGCGCTGGCGGATGGTCACATAGTCGCTGCCGAAGAAATCGTCGAAGACGGAGCCGGTGGAGCGGCGCTGCTGGATGTTCACCAGGCACACTACCTCGGCGGGTTCGATACTCTGGTCTCCTGCCTTCTGGGGAATGAGCACCCAGCGGCGGAGCACGGCGGAATTGTACATGGTTCCGTCCACCTGCTCCCGCTGGAATTCAATGTTGGAGGGTGATTCCACTTCCTGGCTCCAGAAGCCGTTGAAAGAGGGGAAACGGGCATTCTCGAAGCCCTGCAGATTGGCCCGGTGATAAATCTTGAGGGTGGCCGTGACGGGTTCTCCCACCACCACGGAGTTGCGGCTCAGGCTAAGCCGCATAAAGATATCGGCATTGGAAGAGGCCTGCGGACGGGCCTGCGAAGCCTCGTTGCCGGAAGAAGCGCCCCCGCCGGCGGCGGAAGAGGAGGAGGCGCCGTCGTCCACTACCTGGACGGTGGCGGAACGGGAGCGGATTTCATCGCCTTTTATCTTGGCCGTGGCGGCCGGAATGGTGAGGGTGCCGGTCTTGCGGGCCTGCAGGATGTAGGTGTAGGAGGTCTGGGAAGAACGGGTGGTTTTTCCGTTGATCATCTGGATGCTGGTAGAGGAACCTTTCTGCGGGCCCCATACCACGGTGACGTCTTCCGGCGCCTCCCAGCGGAAGTCCGAAGGGGCGTGCTCGCCTTCTACGATGAATACCAGGTTAAAACGCTCGGAGAGTTCCACGATGTTGTGAACCTCTACCCGGATGCTGCCCTGGGCCCATGCGGCCATGCCCGTGAGGAGGGCGGCCATGATTGTAAACAGTCTTTTCATCTTCTCTACCAATTCTTTTCCTTCTGGCGTGATTTGAGGGCATCGGCCTTCTTCTCTTCCACCTTTTCCTGGGTCTTCTTTTCCTTGTCCTGGATGGCTTGCAGCAGCTGCTGGGCCTGCTGGGGGCTCAACTGGGGTTGTTGCTGCTGTTGCTGCTGTTGCTGCTCCTGGTTCTTATCTTGATTATGCTGCCGGTCCTGGTTTTGGTCCTGCTGCTTATCCTGGTTCTGCTGCTGGTCCTGATTCTGGTCCTGATTCTGGTTCTGGTCCTGGTTCTGCTGCTGTTCCTGCAGCTTGTTGCGGGCATACAGGTAGTTCTCCTTGGCATCCAGGTCCTCCGGGGTGCGGCGCAGGCATTCCTTGAACATGTTCACGGCCGTCTGCCAGTCTTCCTTGGCTATGGCCACGTCTCCGCGGTTGAAGTAATAGTCCGGGGCGAAGGGCGCCTCCGAGGCGCTCATGGAAACGGCGTCCAGCTGTTTGGCGGCTTCGTCAAAGTTCTCCTGCCGATACAGGTTATTGGCCAGATTGTAGTAGCCGGCCACCAGGGAAGTGTCCTGCATGATGGCCTTGCGGTAGCTGATATCGGCCGCGGCATAGTCTTTTTTCTTGAACTGCCGGTTCCCTTTGCGAAGGTCTGCCTTCTGGCCGAAAACGGCCACCGAGCATCCCAGCGCCAGGATTACGCACAAAAACTTTCTCATACTTCAAACAGTTTGCGGCGGGGTTTTCGCTCGCCGATGAGCATCTCAATCACAAGCAGCAGGAGGGCGATGCCCAGGAAGTACATGAACTGCTCGTCGTACTCTTCAAAGACGATGCTGCCAAATTCCTCGTCCTCCATCTTGCGGATGTCGTCCACAATGGGGTTCAGGCCGAATTCTTCCCCTCCGGCATGGATGTAGGCGCCGCCGCCGGCCTTGGCGATGGCCCTGAGGGTATCTTCATCCAGGCGCGTAACCACAATCTCCCCGTCCTTGTCACGCATAAGGCCTCCTTCCACGGGGATGGGCTGGCCCTCGGCACTGCCCACGCCGATGGTATAAACCTTGATGCCCAGCTCGGCGGCCTGCTTGGCGGCGGCCACAGGGTCGTCTTCGTGGTTCTCACCGTCGGAGATGACCACAATCACGCGGCTCTTCTCGCTCTGGGCGCTGAAGCTTTTGATACTCAGGTTAATGGCGTCTCCGATGGCCGTTCCCTGCACAGGGATGGAACCGGTGTCTATGCTGCCCAGGAACATCTTGGCGCTCACATAGTCCGTGGTTACGGGCAGCTGCACAAAGGAAGTTCCGGCAAAGATGACCAGGCCGATACGGTCCTCCTGCAGGCGGTCCGTCAGGCGGGAAATGGCCAGTTTGGCTCGCTCCAGGCGGTTGGGGGAGTAGTCCTGGGCCAGCATGGAGTTGGAAACGTCCAGGGCCACGATAATCTCCGCCCCCTTGGCGGTATGCTCGGACAGGCGGGCGCCCGTGCGGGGCCGGGCCAGGCCGATGACGAAAAAGGCGAAGGCCAGGCACCAGAGGGAAATGCGCACCCAACCCTTGGAACGGGAGCGGGAGGGCATCAGGGCCTCCGTGAGGGCCGGGTCTCCGAAGGCTTTCACCCGGCGCCTGCGCAGTTGCCTCAGAACGGCGTAGCCCAGCAGCACCACGGGAATGAGGAGCAGCAGGTACAGGAATCTTGAATCGGCAAACATCAACATTACGGGAGCCTCCTTAAAAATGCGCTCAGGAGCAGTTCTGCCAGCAGGCAGATGAGGGCTGCCAGGGCATAGCTCTTGAACAGTTCTTTGTAAACGGGGAAGGAATCCACCGAGGTGCGGGTCTTTTCCATCTGGCCGATTTCCGCGTAAATCTCGCTGAGCTTGGTGTTGTCGGTGGCGCGGAAATAGCGGCCGCCGGTGCCGTCGGCGATGCCTTTCAGGAGGGCCTCGTCAATCTCTACGGGAACGTTCTGGAGTTCGATGCCCCAGGGCGTCTGCACCGGATAGGGCGCCGTTCCGTTGGCTCCTACGCCGATGGTGTACACGCGGATGCCGTAGGTCTTGGCAATCTCGGCCGCCATGGAAGGGTCTATCTCTCCCATGTTGTTCACGCCGTCGGTGAGCAGAATCACCACGCGGCTCTTGGCGTCGGAGTCTTTCATGCGCGCCACGGCGGTGGCCAGGCCGTTGCCGATGGCCGTACCGTCCTCGATAAGGTCTGTCTGCACGTCCTTCATCAGGTTGATGAGGGTGGCGCGGTCCGTGGTGAGCGGGCACTGGGTGTAGCTTTCACCGGCAAAGACCACAATTCCCATGCGGTCTGAGGGCCGCTGGGCAATGAATTCGATGGCAATGTCCTTGGCGGCGGAAAGGCGGTCGGGGTTGAAGTCGCGGGCCAGCATGGAGGTACTCACGTCCATGGCAAAGACAATGTCGATGCCTTCCGTGTCCACTTTCTCCACCTGGGAGGAGGAGCGGGGCCGGGCGATGGCCATCACCAGCAGCACCAGGGCGGCGGTGCGCAGCACAAAGGGGATGTGCCGTACAATCTCCATGACGGAGCGTCCGCCGGCCGTCCAGGCATCCAGCGTGGACACCCGCATGTGCGGCCTGCGGTCTTTCCATTCTATATACAGGTATCTCAGTACCAGGAGTACCGGGACGGCCAGCAGCCAGAGGAGATGGGGATATTCAAAATACATTACTTTTCCTCCTCTTGTTTTTCACCGGAGCCGTTCTCGGCCTCGTCGGCAATCTCCTGCTGGTAGGTGGAGGTCACAAAGCGGACGGCCTGCGGCAGCACCTGTGCGTTTTCCTCGTCGGTGGCGGTGAACTTGGCGAATTTTACAAAATCGGCCCTTTCGAAGAGCGTTTTCATCTCTTCATAGAGCTCCGGGGGGATATCGGCCCCCTTGAGGTCTTCGAAAATCTCGGCCGTGGTCATTTCCAGGGCGCCTACGCCGTAACGGGCGGCCATGTATTCCCGCAGCGTGTCCGTGACGCCGGAGTAGAAGGCTTTCTGGTTTTCCGGCTTCCAGAACTTGTCTCCGCGGTATTTGTCCAGCTTGCGGAGGGCCCGGATATGGGCGGGTTCCTTGATTTCGTTTTCCTTGGCTTTCCTTTCCCGGTAGCGGAGCCACAGGATGAGGGCGGCGATGGCGATGAGCAGCATCACCGTGCCGTAAATCCAGGGGAAGAGCTCCGCCAGGGTGTAGGGGAACTTTATCTGTGGCTTGATGTCGTGGGGCTGGAAGGTCTCCATGTCGATGGGCAGTTCCTTCACTTCCAAGGGCTCCTCGGGGGCGCGGAACAGCAGGGTGTCGGCGTTCAGCAGCACGGGGATGTCCGGGAGGGTGTAACTGCCGCCCATGAAGGCGGTGACAATGAGGGATGCCTTGATGTCATAGCGGGCGGGCTTTTCCCTGCGCCGGCTCACGCGGGTGGAGTCCAACTGCCAGCCGCCCAGGATTTCCAGAGGGCTGTCTTTCTCAGGCTTCATTTCCGGCAGGGCCAGGGGCGTGCCCTCCGGCACGTTCTCCAGCACGATGCCGTAGCGCAGTTGGTCGGCCACCAAGACGGAATCCCGCTTCTGAAGGGGCTCCAGGAAGGTTTCTCCGCCCTCTTTACGGAGCCCTTCTGCACCCGCGAGCACAGAAACGGACAAGGCCGACAGGATAAGTATTTTTCCCTTCATACTATCTTCTGTGGAATAAGGAAAGAAGGCTGCGCACGTAGTCTTCGGAAGTGGAAATGTCCACGTGGTCCACCTGGTAGCGCAGCATCAGGCGATCGGCCGCGGCGGTGGTGCTGCGGAACCACTGCTCGTAGGCGTGGCGCACGGAGGCCGATGCCGTATTAACCCAGCGGGAAGCCCCGGTTTCCGCATCCTTGGCATGCACCAGGCCCACATTGGGGATGGTACGCTCGCGGGGGTCCGTTACGCGGATGACGGAGACGTCGTGCCGGTTCACGGCCACTTTGAGGGCGTCTTCGTAGCGGGGGGTGCCATCGGCCTTTACATCCAGCATGTCGCTCAGGATGAAGGCCGTGCATTTTTTCTTGATGGCGCCGGTGAGAAAGCGCAGGGCCTCGCCGATGTCCGTTCCCTGGTGCTGCGGCTCGTACTCCAGGATTTCCCGCACGATGTGCAGGAAGTGGGTGCGGCCCTTGGCCGGGGGGATGAACTTCTCCACGCGGTCGCTCATGAGGATGCAGCCCACTTTGTCGTTGTTGAGGATGGCGCTGAAGGAGAGGGTGGCGGCAATTTCCGCAATCTGCTCCCGCTTGGTTTTCCCCTGCGTCCCGAAGAGGCCGGAACGGGAAATGTCCACCAGCAGCACCACGGTGAGCTCGCGCTCTTCCTCGAACACTTTCACGTACGGAGCCCGCATGCGGGCCGTCACGTTCCAGTCCATGTTACGCACGTCGTCTCCCCACTGGTATTCGCGTACCTCGCTGAAGGCCATGCCGCGCCCTTTGAACGCGGAATGGTATTCTCCGGCGAAAACCTGGTGGCTCAGCGCCTTGGTGCGGATTTCAATCTTCCGTACTTTTTTTATCAGCTCTTCCGGTGTCATTCTGAGCGAAGCGAAGAATCTTCCTACGGCACAATTACCGCGTTGATAATCTTTTCAATAATCTGCTCGGGGGTGACATTCTCCGCCTCGGCCTCATAGGTAAGGCCGATACGGTGCCGCAGCACCTCGTTGCAGACGGCTCTCACGTCTTCCGGAATCACGTAGCCGCGGCGCTTGATGAAGGCGTAGGCCTTGGCGGCCATGGACAGCGAGATGCTGGCACGCGGGGAGCCGCCGTAGGAAATGAAGTTCCCCAGCTCCTTGAGGCCGTATTCTTCCGGGGTACGGGTGGCATAGACAATGTCCACGATGTAGCGCTCAATCTTCTCGTCCATATAGACGTCCTTCACCACTTCACGGGCACGGACAATGTCTTCCGGCTTCACCACGGCCTGGGCCTTGGGGAAGGTGCCGCTGTTGTTCATGCGGATAATCTGGCGCTCCTCTTCCTTCTTGGGGTAGGAAACCACCACCTTGAGCATGAAGCGGTCCACCTGGGCTTCCGGCAGGGGATAGGTGCCTTCCTGCTCGATGGGGTTCTGGGTGGCCATCACCAGGAAGGGTTCCGGGAGTTTGTAGGTATTGTCGCCGATGGTCACCTGGTGCTCCTGCATGGCTTCCAGCAGGGCGCTCTGGACCTTGGCCGGGGAACGGTTGATTTCATCGGCCAGGACAAAGTTGGCAAAGACGGGGCCCTTGTGCACCTCGAAGCTTTCGTTCTTCTGGGAGTACACGAGGGTACCCACCACATCGGCCGGGAGGAGGTCCGGGGTAAACTGAATGCGGCTGAATTTGGCATCTACGGCCTGGGACAAGGTATTGATGGCCAGGGTTTTGGCCAGTCCCGGAAGGCCTTCCAGCAAGATGTGGCCGCCGCTCAGCAGGCCAATCAGGAGGTTGTCCACCAGCTGTTTCTGCCCTACAATCACTTTGCCCATTTCCAGGGAAAGGAGGTCTACGAAAGAACTCTCTTTTTGAATGCGCTCGTTTAATTCACGGATGTTTACGCTTTCCATATATTTTCTTACATTTGCATATGCGTTATTTCCTTTGCCTCTCTTACGACGGTTCCGCGTTTTCCGGCTGGCAGATTCAGCGGGGCGTTCCCTCGGTTCAGGCCTGCCTGGAAGGGGCTCTTTCCCGTCTTCTGGGCCGCCCGGTGGCCGTTACAGGCGCCGGCCGTACAGACACGGCCGTCCATGCTTCCGGCTACGTGGCCCACTTTGACTGGGAGGGTGAAGTGCCCTTCGAGGCATCCGATTTTACCTACAAATTAAATGCCATTTTGCCCCGCGAAATAGCGGTTCATTCGGTGGCTCCGGTGGCCGATGACCTCCATGCCCGTTTCAACGCCCGCCGCCGGGAATATACCTATTTCATCCACAGGCACAAAGACCCTTTCATCCGAAACTTTTCCTGGCAGTGCGGCTACCCGCAGATGGACTTCGAGGCCATGAACCAGGCCTGTCAGTATCTGCTGGGCACGCATGATTTCACCTGTTTCGAAAAGACCGGCTCCGACAACAAAACCTCCATCTGCACCGTGTACGAGGCCTTCTGGAATCCCTATGTCCCGTCCCATATCCAGGTGATGGGTAAGCCGGAAGGAGGGAGTATCCTCCCTCCCTCCGGGGATTACTGGTACTTCCGGATATCGGCCGACCGCTTCCTACGGAACATGGTACGGGCCACGGTGGGCTCGCTCATCGAGGTGGGCCGGGGCAAACGCGCTCCGGAGTGGATAGCGGAACTGGTAGCCGGCGGCACCCGCGGCGATGCGGGCGAATCCGTCCCCGGACACGCCCTTTTCCTGAACCACGTTTCCTACTGAGTAAAGCCCGGCGCAAGCAGGGAGGGGGACCAACAACCTAATACCGGTTCAGCGGGCGGCCGGAGGTCATCATGTGCACCTTGCGCTTGACCTCTTCCAGAACCTGGTTGTGCGCTTTGAGTTCGGCCTTCTGCGCCTCGCTGGGTTCTTTGGCCGTGAGTGCATCAAAGTGCTCGTTGGCCGATGCCAGCACCGCCTCAATCAAGTCCACGATGACGGTCATGTCCTTCTCCTCGAAGCCGCGGGAGGTAATGGCCGGCGTGCCTATGCGCAGACCGCTGGTGGCAAAGGCGCTGCGGCTGTCAAAGGGGACCATGTTCTTGTTTACGGTGATATCGGCCTTGACCAGTTCCTTCTCTGCCACGCGGCCCGTCAAGGCCGGGAATTTGGTGCGGAGGTCTATGAGCATGAGGTGATTGTCCGTGCCTCCGGAGATAATCTTGTACCCCAGATTGACGAAGGCCCGGCACATGGCGGCGGCGTTGACCACAACCTGCTGCTGGTATTCCTTGAACTCCGGCTGGGAGGCCTCGTAGAAAGCGACGGCCTTGGCGGCAATCACATGCTCCAGCGGACCGCCCTGGATACCCGGGAACACGCTGGAATTGAGGATGGCGCTCATCTTCTTGATTTCTCCCTTGGGCGTGGTGAGCCCCCAGGGATTGTCGAAGTCCTTGCCCATGAGGATGATGCCGCCGCGGGGACCGCGAAGCGTCTTGTGGGTGGTGGAGGTGACTATGTGGGCATATTTCACGGGGTTCTTGAGGAGCCCGGCGGCGATGAGGCCGGCCGTGTGGGCCATGTCTATCCAGAGGAGGGCGCCCACCTTGTCTGCGATGGCACGCATGCGCTCATAGTCCCATTCGCGGGAATAGGCCGATGCTCCGCCGATGATAAGTTTAGGCTTGCACTCGAGGGCTTTTCGCTCCATCTCATCGTAGTCAACCATGCCGGTTTCCGGGTTCAGGCCATAGGCCACCGGATGATACAGCAGGCCGGAAGCATTGACGGGAGAGCCGTGGGTAAGGTGACCTCCCATGGAAAGGTCCAGGCCCATGAAGGTGTCTCCGGGCTTGAGGACAGCCATGGTGACGGCCATGTTGGCCTGGGCGCCGGAATGGGGCTGCACATTGGCATACTCGGCATCAAACAGGGCGCAGAGGCGGTCTATGGCTATCTGCTCTATCTGGTCCACCACCTCGCAGCCGCCGTAATAGCGTTTGCCGGGATAGCCTTCCGCATACTTGTTGGTACAGACGGAGCCCATGGCGGCGAGCACCTGCTCCGACACATAGTTCTCGGAGGCAATGAGTTCCAGGCCGGAAGACTGACGTTCCTGCTCTTTTTTGATGAGGTCGAAAATTTGGAGGTCTTGTTTCATATCTGCTTGTGTTCTTTTCTAATCTACAAATATACGTTTTTACTTGGAAAAAAGCACTAACTTTGCGGACATGAAAGACCGAAAACTTCTCAATGTGGAACTGAACCGTCTGACGGCCGAAGAATACCGGCAGGGCCGTGCGGAAAGCGGCCTGGTACTGGTGCTGGACAACGTCCGCAGCGCCCATAATGTGGGCAGCGCCTTCCGTACCGCCGACGCCTTCGGAGTGGACAAACTGTATCTGGGAGGAATCTGCCCCGTGCCCCCTTCCCCGGAACTGCGGAAGGTGGCCCTTGGGGCGGAAGAAGTGGTTCCCTTCGAGCATGTGGAAGATGTGGTGGCCCTGGTGGGGCGCCTGAAGGCCGATGGCTACACCGTGGCCGCCGTGGAGCAGACGGTCCATTCCGTGAAGTTGGATCAGTTTCGGCGGGAGCCCGGAAAGAAGTACGCCCTCGTCTTCGGCCATGAAGTGGAGGGCGTACAGCAGTCTGTGGTGGATGCCTGCGATTTCTCTCTGGAGATTCCCCAGCAGGGCACCAAACACTCGCTCAACGTTTCCGTCTCCGTTGGCGTGGTGCTGTGGGGGCTTATTTCAGCGTAGCGGCCAGGGCGTCGCGGAATGCGACGGCCGACTTTTCAATATCGTACTTTTCCATGGACTTGGCGTGACGCAGGCCCATCTCCCAGCGCTCCTGGGGGTGGTCCAGCCAGTAGTCTATGCGGTTGGCCAAAGCCTCCGGGTTCTGGGCCGGGAACTTGCAGCGACGGTCCAGTGCGAACTGGGACGTTCCGCTGTAGCGACTTACGGCAATGATGGGGCAGGCTCCCTGCTGCATGGCTTCCATGATGGACAGCCCCTCCACCTCGATGGGAGCGCAGTGGGGGCAAAGGTCGGCCGTGGCGGCCATCTGCCGCAGCTCGTCCCGTGTATTGAAGCTGAAGACAGGCTCGTACCCGAAAACGCCCTCCTTGTACATTTTGGCAGCCTTCTTCTTATAGCGCTTGCCCTGCGGACCGTTACCCGCAAAATGCAGACGAATCCGCCCGGCGTACTTACTGTACCGCATGGCCTCCATCAGCGTGGGCTGGTCTTTCTCATGGGACAAGCGGCCGATATACAGAATCTCGAAGGGACGCTCCGGGTCCAGGTAATTCTCCGGAGGGGTCTGCGGCCTGCGGCATTCATCCGGGATGATTCCGTTGGAAATAACGCCCAGCCTGGCTTTGAAATGATAGCGGCGAAGGCGGTCCAGCACCGTCTCGGTAGGGCACTGCACAAAGGCGCATTCGTTATAAATATGCTTTCTCCATGCCTTGAGGAGGGTACGGTTGAGCCATTTCCAATTGCGGAGCGGGCCAATCCCCAGCGAGTAAATCAGGTTCTCCGGGAACATATGGAAAGTGGCCGTCAGGGGCTTGCCATACTTTTTTGCCGCCTTGATGGCCTTCCACTGCAGCACGAAGGTTTCCTCCAAATGGACCACATCGGCCCAGCGGACGGCCTCCTCAATCACCTTTACGTCTCCGTCGGCATAGGAAAAGCCGCTGGACTCGATGATGGGCTGGAAGATGGGAAACTTGAATTCCTTCAGCGGAAAATCCGGCTGGGGGCCGTTGGGGTCGGGATTGGGACCTGCCAGGATACGTACATCCTCTCCGATGGCTCTCAGGGCCGCCACCGTCCGGCGGGCCGATGCCGAAATCCCGTTTCCCGGGATATAGTAGTTGTTGATAACGAACAGTATTTTCATAACGGACGCAAAGGTACGAATAATTCCTGACATACCACCCTCCCCGCTTGCGCCGGGCTTTGGCGCAAGCAAAGGGGCAGGCGCGGACTCAATCCAGGCTGTGGATGGCCAGGCCGCTGCGGAGTTTGGGTTCGAACCAGGTGGTCTTGGGCGGCATGATGTTGCCGGTATCGGCAATGCGGATGAGCTGGGCCATGGAGACGGGATAAAGGGCAAAGGCCACTTTCATCTCTCCGGAGTCCACGCGGCGGACAAGTTCTCCCAGGCCGCGGATGCCGCCCACGAAGTCTATGCGCTTGTCTGTGCGCAGGTCCTTGATTCCCAGAATCTTGTCCAGTACCAGGTTGCTAAGGATGGTTACATCCAGTACGCCGATAGGGTCGGAGTCATCGTAGCGGCCGGGTTTGGCGGTGAGGCTGTACCACTTGCCTCCCAGGTACATGGAGAAGTTGTGCAGGCCCGTGGGGTTGTAGGGCTCGGAGGCTGCGGACAGCTCAAAATCCTCTTCCAGGGCCTTCAGCAGGCCTTCTTCCGTGAGGCCGTTCAGGTCTTTCACCACGCGGTTGTAGTCTATGATGGCCAGCTCGCTCTCCGGGAAGCACACGGCCATGAAGAAATTGTATTCCTCGTCACCGGTGTGGTGCGGGTTCTGTGCTTTCTTCTCCGCACCTACGCGGGCGGCGGCGGCCGTGCGGTGGTGACCGTCGGCCACGTAGAAAGCATCTACCTGGGTGGTGAAGATTTCCGTGATGCGGGCAATCGTGGCATCGTCGTCTATGACCCAGAACGTGTGCGTGAACTTGTTCTCGTCCACAAATTTGTACTCGGGCTCTCCGGCCGCGGCCTTGGCCACGATGGCCTGCAGCTCCGCGTTGTCCTTGTAGGCGAAGAATACCGGCTCAATGTTGGCGTTCTGGATGCGCACATGCACCATGCGGTCGTCCTCTTTGTCCTTGCGGGTGAGCTCGTGCTTCTTAATCACGCCGGAGGCGTAGTCGTCCGTGTGGGCACAGAGCACCAGGCCGTACTGGGTGCGTTTGCCCATGGTCTGGGCATACACATAGTACTTTTCCTTCTCGTCCTGCACAAGCCAGCCTCTCTGCTTCCAGAGCTTGAAGTTCTCTACGGCCTTGTCGTAGGTGCGCTGCTCGTGCTCACCGGCGATGGGTTGGAAGTCAATCTCCGGCTTGGTGATGTGAAGCAGGCTCTTTTCGCCGGCCATGGCCAGGGCTTCCTCGGAGTTGAGGACATCATACGGGGGAGCCGCCACTTCGGTGACCAGGTTCTTGGGAGGGCGGATAGCTGCAAAGGGTTTTACGCGTACCATACTATTTGTTTACTTGGAATTTACGGTTTCCGGTGGCAAAGAAATCCACAATCTGACGGGCGGCGGCCAGGCCGGCGTTCACATTGGCTTCGGCCGTCTGGGCGCCCATCTTCTTGGGCGTGGCAAAGACACGGTGGCCGAAATGTTTGGTGAGCTCGTCATAGATGTCGGGCATCACATCGGCCACGTATTTGAGGTCCGGACGCTCTTCCAGGGCCCTGAACAGGCCGTCTTCGTCAATGACTTCCTTGCGGGCGGTGTTTACCAGCGTGGCGCCTTTGGGCATCTTGGTAATGAGGTCGTAGCCGATGCTCCGGATGGTGGAGGGAAGGGCGGGGATGTGGATGGAAAGGTAGTCCGAGTTGGCATAAAGCTCTTCCAGGGAGTGGACGGGCTTGGCTCCTCCGGCCACAATCTGCTCATCCGTGAGGAAGGGGTCCAGGGCCGATATTTCCATGCCCAGGGCGCTGGCCTTCTGCCCCACCAGGCGGCCTACGTTGCCGTAGGCCTGCACGCCTAAGCGTTTGCCCTGCAGCTCGGAACCCGTAGCGGGCGTGAACTGGGTGCGGGCCATGAAAATCATCAGGCCCAGGGCCAGTTCGGCCACGGCATTGGAGTTTTGGCCGGGGGTGTTCATGACCACGATGTCCTGGGCCGTGGCAGCGGAGAGGTCCACGTTGTCATAGCCGGCACCGGCCCGCACCACAATCTTGAGCCGGGGGGCGGCGGAAATTACCTCCCCGGTGATTTTGTCGGAGCGGATGATGAGGGCCTCGGCGTCGGAGACGGCGGCCGTGAGGGCCTCCTGGCTGGTATAGTTTTCCAATTTTTCTACCGTGTGACCGGCCTCGGTGAGGATGGACACGATGCCTTCCACCGCTTTGGCGGCAAAGGGCTTCTGGGTGGCTAAGAGAACCTTCATTATTTCTTCAGTTTTTCAAATTCTTGCATGCAATCTGTGAGGGCCTGGACGTCTTCTACGGTGCAGGCGTTGTACAGGGAGGCGCGGAAACCGCCCACGGAACGGTGGCCCTTGATGCCCACCATGCCGCGCTCTTTGGCGAAGGCCAGGAATTCGTCCTGCAGGGACTCGTAGCCGGGAGCCATCACGAAGCACACGTTCATGAGGGAACGGTCTTCCACCGCGGCCGTGCCCACGAAGAGGCTGTTGCGGTCAATTTCTCCGTAGAGCAAATCGGCCTTTTGCCTGTTTATCTTCTGGATGGCGGGCACTCCGCCCATGCTCTTGATCCATTTGAGGGTTTCGTTCATCACGAAGATGTTGAACACCGGCGGGGTGTTGAACATGGACAGTTTGTCGATGTGGGTGCGGTAGTCCAGCATGGTGGGCAGGTGACGGGTAACGCGGCCCAGGGAGTCCTTGCGGATGATGGCGAAGATGACACCGGCCGGGCCCACGTTCTTCTGGGCGCCGCCGTAAATCAGGTCATACTTGCTCACGTCCACCGGACGGGACATGATGTCGGAGGACATGTCGGCAATCAGGGGGCAGGGGCAGTCCATGTCTTCCTTGATTTCCGTACCGTAGATGGTGTTGTTGGTGGTGATGTGGAGGTAGTCCAGGTCGGCCGGAATGTCAAAGCCCTTGGGGATATAGCTGTAGTTCTTGTCCTTGGAACAGGCGATGGCATAGGCCTCGCCGATTCCCTGGGCTTCCACCAGGGCCTTGTGGGCCCAGACGCCGGTGTCCAGGTAGGCGGCCTTCTTCTCCAGGTAATTCATGGCCACATAGAGGAACTGGAGGGAGGCGCCTCCGCCCAGGAACACCACCTCGTGGGTGTCCGGGATGTTCAGGAGTTCCCTCCACAGGGCGCGGCACTCGTCCATCACGGCATCCCACTCTTTGGTGCGGTGGCTGATGGAGAGGACGGAGATACCGGTGCCGCTGAAATCCTTGAGGGCGGCGATGGCGTTGTCAATGGCTACCTGCGGCAGGAGGCAGGGGCCCGCATTGAAGACATGAACTTTTTTGGACATAATCGGATATTTGTTAAAATTTTTTAGCGTTATGGTTTCGAAAGTTACGGATTTTTATTGAAAAAAGCTATAACTCTTCCAAATTTACTTTATCGGCCAGCCTGTCCCTGAAATCATCCACGGCAGAAAGGCGTACGCGGACTTCCAATGAGCACGTTTCCCCGAACTCCTGGGCACTTTGGGGCAGGTCCATGTCCTTGAGCACCTTCATGACGGCGTTCATGGACAAATAGTCGAAGTGCAGGCGGAAACGCCGGGCGGCCGTTTTCTCAACGAGGATGGCCTGGGAGAGGGCATCGGCCGATGAAGTCTTGTATGCCCGGATGAGCCCGGGGATGCCCAGTTTGATGCCGCCGAACCAGCGCACCACCACTACCAGCACGTCGCTCAGGCCCAGGGAGTCAATCTGCCCCAGGATGGGACGGCCGGCACTGCCGGAGGGTTCTCCGTCGTCGGAGGCACGCCAGACGTCTCCCTGATAGCCAAGCCGATAGGCAAAGCAGTGATGGCGGGCGTCGTGGTACTTTTTCTTGAGGCCGGCCACGATGTCCTTCACCTGCTCCAGGGTTTCCACAGGATAGGCCAGCGCCAGAAAGCGCGAGCCGTTGTCCTTGAAAAGGCCCTCGGAGGGGGCGGCGATGCTCTTATATTGGTCGGCGGTTTCCATCTTCCACGAAAATAGTGTTTTTTAAGATAATTTGCAACGGAACCGGAAAAAAGCAGTATCTTTGAAATCCTAAAAACGAGAAGAAAACTATGGTATTTTCGCTGCGTGTCACCCTTTCGGGTATAAAGGGTTTTTACAGAGTCTATCAGGTAAACGGCGCCACCACGCTGTATACGCTTCATAAACAGCTCCGTTCTGATTTGGAATTCCCTCAGGACCAGCTCATTATGTTCAAAGGACTGGATGTGACGGGAGGTGTCGTGGGCCGATGGGGCCTGTTCGACCTGGGCTCCGGCACCGTAGATCAGGTCTCCCTGGAAAAAGCCGTGAAAGCGGGAGTGGACACCTTCGTGTATTTCTACGATGTCACCAACAAAAAGAGCGTGAACATTGTGGTGGAAGGTGAAGTCCCCGATGCGAAGGTGAGTCCGGACTTCCCATTCCTGGCCGATTCCAAGGGCCCCAATCCCATCGAATTCGAGAACGGCTATGTGGCCTTCGAAGACCTTCCCGAGCGGCAGCGTTACCTTCCCGGAGAAGAGGATGAGGAGGATTTGGACGACGAAGACCTGGATGAAGAAGAAGGGGACGAAGAGGACGAGGACGGCAAGGAAATCTTTGACGAAGGCGAGGAGTAGTGCATGCCCCGGCGCCTTGAGATCATACTGGGTCCCACCGCTGTCGGAAAAACCGGCTATGCCATAGAGCGTGCGCTGGAAGTGGGTTCTCCCGTTATTTCCTGCGATTCCCGCCAGATATACAAAGAACTGAGAATTGGAACGGCCGTTCCCTCCAGAAGGGAGCTGCAGGCCGTCAAGCACTATTTTATCCGCACCGTACCGGTTACGCGGGCCTACAACGCCGGCCTGTATGAGGCCGATGCCCTGAACCTGGTGAACCAGCTTTTTGCGGGGGGGCATGAAACCCTGGTGATGTGCGGCGGCTCCATGCTGTATGTCGATGCCTTCTGCTACGGGCTGGACGATTTTCCGGAAGTCCCTCTCCAGCTGCGGGAGCACCTGATGGAATGCCTCAAGGACGAGGGGGTGGAGAGCCTTGCCCGGCAGTTGAAGGAACTGGACCCGGTTTCGTATGAAGAGCTGGACCTTTCCAACGGCCAGCGGGTGGTCCGGGCCCTGGAAGTGAGCATGTACACCGGGAAGCCCTTTTCTTCCTTCAAGACCCGCCGCTTCAAGACGCGCGATTTCGAAATTGTGAAAATCGGCCTGGAACGGCCGCGGGAAGAGCTGTATGAGCGCATCAACGCCCGGGTGCTCAAGATGATGGGGCAGGGGCTGGAGGAGGAGGCACGCCGCATGCTGCCTTACCGGGACCTGCCGGCCCTGCAGACGGTGGGGTACAAGGAACTCTTCGAGTACTTTGACGGAAAATGTGACCTGGACACGGCGGTACGCCATATCCAGGCCAATACGCGTCATTATGCGAAACGGCAGCTCACCTGGTGGAGGAGAGACGCAGAAATCAGCTGGGTTCAGCTTTAGCTACAGCTTTCTTTCGCGGAAAAGTCTGCGGAAAAAGCTCAGGACCGTATTTTTTCCATCTTTTTTGCCCTCTTCCATCATGTCGTGACGGATTTGCTCCTGGTTCATCTGTTCCAGGAAGTGGAGGCCTCCTTCTTCGGAGCTTTTTTTGATTTCTTCTTCCATAAACTATCCAATTTGAGCACCGTTGGTAACAACTTCCTGCGGGGTGATGAAACGCATTTTTCCATCTCCCTGCTTGGCCATCAGAATCATGCCTTTGGACTCGATTCCCCGGATGGTGCGGGGCTGCAGATTGGCGAGGATGCAAATCTGTTTGCCCAGCATGTCCTCGGGGCTGTAATATTCTGCAATGCCGGAAACGATGGTGCGCGTGTCAATGCCTGTATCGATGGTGAGCTTGAGAAGCTTGTCTGTCTTGGGCACACGTTCGGCCTCCAGCACCGTGGCGGTGCGGATGTCCATGGCACCGAAATCGTCAAAGCTCACTTCGGGCTTCTGGGGCTCCACCTTGGCGGCGGCTTCCTGTGCGGCTTTGGCGGCCTCGGCCGCTTCCCGCTCGGCCTTGATGGCCTGCAGGCGGGCTACCTGGGCGTCAATCACGCTGTCCTCAATCTTCTGGAACAGCAGCACGGCCTCTCCCAGCTTGTGTCCGGCAGGGAGCAGTTCCGCCTGCCCCAGCATGTCCCACTGCAGGACGATGTCATCCTGAGGCGCGCATGCGCCGAAGGGGACCGTGTGCAGGGCCTTGCCTTCATCGGCCTTGTAGAAATTCTCCGTGGGGGTGCCTTCGCCGGCCCGGTGGTCCCATCCGGCGTTGATGCCCACGCGGAGGATGTCGCGCAGTTTCTGGGCGCTGAAGGGAGTGAAGGGCTCGAAGGCGATGGCCAGGTCGGCACAAATCTGCAGGCATGTGTAGAGGATGCTGGCCGTGCGGTCCATGTCCTCCTTGGCCACCTTCCAGGGCTCCATGTCGGAGATGTATTTGTTGCCTATCCGGGCCATGTTCATGGCTTCCTTCAGGGCCTCGCGGAAGTGGTAGGTCTCCACATACTTCTCCAAGGCTTCCTTGCAGGGCTTGATGGAGGCAAGCGTCTGGGCGTCAATGGCTTCCGGTTTCAGGTTGGCCGGAACGGCGCCGCCGAAGTACTTGTGCGTGAGCACCACCGCGCGGTTCACGAAGTTTCCGAAGATGGCCACCAGCTCGCTGTTGTTGCGGCTCTGGAAGTCCTTCCAGGTGAAGTCGTTGTCCTTGGTCTCGGGAGCGTTGGCGGTGAGCACATAGCGCAGCACGTCTTCCTGGCCGGGGAACTGCTCCTCGTATTCATTCACCCACACCGCCCAGTTGCGGGAGGTGGAAATCTTGTCTCC
>Ga0247608_10001466_pt1 | contig 32593 bp, 30 predicted proteins | sample 176DNAGHGlowgp2_FD_193490 | JGI IMG/M metagenome (GOLD analysis project Ga0247608, IMG submission 193490) | Sheep rumen microbial communities from Palmerston North, Manawatu-Wanganui, New Zealand - 1766 DNA GHGlow gp2 | ecosystem: Host-associated > Mammals > Digestive system > Stomach > Rumen ...
AACATCAGCCAGTCGGTACTGATGTTAGGAATTTTCTTTTTGATGGCTTCCACCACGCTAAGGGTAGGACGGGTACGTTCATTATAGATGCTGCTCAGGGTGGCAGGAGCCAGGCCGATGAAGTCTGCAAACACCTGTTGAGTCATGTGCTGAGACTCCATGATTTGACGGATTCTATCCTTCATATTTCTGATCGGTTACTATTTGAGGGCATTTAGCCGGTTGTTTCTTTCAGTTTACAAAGGTAAAGCAAAATTTTGAATTAAACAAGAAACTAAGAAAGAATTTAGATTTTTAAACTTTTGGTTTATGGTTTTAGATTTCCAAATGTAATTCCATGAAGTATTCAAATTTAGCTTCACAATCACAAACCCGAATTTACATGAATAAAGTATTACAAAGCTATTTTGGAATGTAGAACACCTAAATAACTGGTTATAAATAAGGTGTTTATGATAGATTTAGAAAAATAAGACGCATATGCAGGTTCTGAGGGGGTGAATATGTGAAATATTTGCACTATTTTTGTATAATTTGTTATAACTAACTGATTTTAAGATGGATAAATACATCATAATATGTATGCATATTTATTAATGTGATTTATTGAATCCGAATGTTTCTGTTTGCATATTTAAATATTAACCTTTAAATATTGCTATTGTTTTGTGAATTTGCACTTTTAAATCACAAATATACCCTATCTGTGCTTTAGGTTTGCAACTTCAAATGCAGAATTCCAAACCTTAAAGAATGTGAAACATGAATTTCGTTGAATGCGTTTTTTGAAATTTCGCCATTTCTCGAGTATTCTGGACAACGGGAGGAATTTCTGGAAATACGCGAATTTTGAAGGGTCAGAAATCGCCTGAAACCCCTTATTTTATCGGCATTTGAGCCTAAAAAAAGCACTCTCGAAAAGTGCTGTTTTAGGAAATTCTAGAAGAAAAAGGAGGGCGTTTTTAATGCAAAATGTAAAAAATCAGTTCCTTCATCAGCTCGCCAGGACCCGTATTGGGGTTATCCAAGCCTTTACTTTTGGCATCTATCTCGCGTATCTTGGAAATAATCTGCATCACTTTCATTCCAGTATAGTTTCTCATGCCAGTCATGTAGTCCTTAGCAGCCCATGGTGATCGCATTTCCAACCACTCTGCTACAGCCTCCTGGCTCTTCGGATTTGGCGAATAATACGAGATCATCAAATTCTGGAAGTAATTGAAGAGCAATGGGAGAAATGAGTAGATGCTACCCGCCTTCGGATTTTCGTCAAAATATTTGATTATCTGATTTGCCTTGAAGACATTGCGGTTGACGATGGCGTCACGGAGCTCGAAACCGTTGAACTCCTTGCTCACCCCTATCTGGTCTTCCACCACCTGTGGGGTCACTCTCCTATCCTGCTCAGGCAGCGACAGCACCACCTTCTCAAGTTCACTCGTCAGACGACTCAAGTCGGCGCCGATGTTGTCGGCAATCATCTGGGTGGACTTCGGATCGATGCTCACCTGGCGCGAAGAGAGATAGTTCTCGATGAACACAGGCAGATCCCTGTCGCGCAGTTTTTTGCTCTCAAAGAGGACACCTGCAGCCTGAATGCTCTTCACATATTCCTTCTTCCTTCCATCGATAGTACCATTCTTATGACACATCACCAGCACCGTGGAAGGCATCGGCTGCTTGAAATAACGCTCCAGAGGTTCCGTATTCTTCACGTTCTGTGCCTCCTTGACAATCACCACCTGCCTTTCCGCCATCATCGGATAACGGCGCGCAGCATCGGCAATCTGCGAGGCATTCACATCGGAACCGAAGAGGATAGTCTGGTTAAAGTCACGCTCCTCGGGCTGCAGCACATGCTCTGCGATATAGTCGGCAATCCGATCGATATAATAAGGTTCATCACCCATCAGATAATAGACAGGAACGTATTTCCCTGCCTTCAAATCGGCCATAATCGAGTTGAAACTTACATTTTTTGCCTCAGCCATTGCGCTATTTCGATTATTATTTGTACTTTTGCGCTTGCAAAGTTAGTGCAAATCGAGCGAAATACAAAATATTCACGAATATTTTTATTTCCGAGATGCAGCCTAAATTATCTAAAGATACAAAAATGTTTCGATTAAACCTACCTCCATACCCAATAAAAATACAAGAGAAGGGTGGAAAACGCCAGATTTTCGACTTCCTGCGCCGAAAATGGGTGGCATTGACGCCTGAGGAGTGGGTGCGCCAGCACTTCACCCACTTCCTCACGGACCACAAGGGCTATCCTGCGGCACTCATGGCCAACGAGGTGGAGCTTCGCATCGGAGAGAAACGGCTGCGCTGCGACACCTTATTATATAATAAAGAGCTCTGCCCACGAATGATCATCGAGTACAAAGCCCCTACTATACAACTTCAGCAGAAGACTTTCGACCAGATTACGGTCTACAATCTTCTGCTGAAAGTGGATTATCTGATTGTCAGCAACGGACTACAACACTACTGCTGCAAGATGGATTACACCAACCAAAGCTATCAGTTTCTGGAGTCCATACCCGACTACCAAAATATCTAACAAACTCTTATTCCATATCGTCGGCATCAGTCACCTTCTTTGAAGATGCCGACTTACGGATGGAGCGCTTACGCGTCTTCTTCTCCTCGCCTGTCACTTTGTCGACCTTCACGCCTGCCAGTTCAGGATCAATCATGATTCGACCACAATACTCGCAGACGATCACCTTCTTATGCATCTTGATGTCAAGCTGGCGCTGGGGTGGAATCTTGTTGAAACAACCGCCACAGGCATCACGCTGCACATAGACGATACCCAGACCGTTACGAGCGTTCTTACGAATGCGCTTGAACGAAGTGAGCAGACGACTCTCGATCTTCGACTCCAGGTCCTTCACCTTCTCCTTCAGCTTTTCCTCTTCAGCACGAGTCTCGGTCATGATTTCCTCGAGCTCGCCCTTCTTCACCTCTAGATCTCCCTTTCGCTCTGCGATGGCATCCTCGCTAGCCTTCAGCTCATCCTGCTTCTCTGCGATTCGGGCGTTGGCCTCACGGATCTTCTTCTCGCAGAGTTCTATCTCAAGATTCTGGAACTCAATCTCCTTCGACAAGGTATCATACTCACGATTGTTCTTCACATCGTTCAACTGAGCCTGATAACGCTCCACACTGGCCTTTGCATCGCTGATCTCGCCGTTCTTCTGGGAGATGGCGCGACGGAACTCATCGATTTCATTCTTAATCTTCTCTACACGGGTCGTCAGACCTTCAATCTCATCTTCAAGGTCCTGAACTTCCAGAGGCAGTTCACCTCTCAACGCACGCTTCTCGTCGATCGACGAGAGGGCTGTCTGAAGCTGGTAAAGGGTCTTCAGCTTCTCCTCTACTGACAAATCTGTCGGATCTTTCTTTGCCATAATTTCTTTTTTAGCCCCCTAAGTTAGGGGGATGAGGTCTGAACAAGCGAATCAGACCATTTTATTTTACTTTTCAGGAAAGTCTGCGCTTGTTCAGACCCCTGTCGCCCCCTCGCTCCGCTTTGCCGCTTGGCTCGTCCAAGAACTTAGGGTGCCTATAGATACAATATCGGATTCGTACATGTTTCTGCGATGCAGGTCTTCACTCCAGGACATTCTTTCTCAATGATGTCACGGAAGATTTCTGTCGTATACTGCTCACTCTGATAATGCCCGATGACACAGATCTGTATCTGCTGCTCGTAGCCGAAGTACTGGTGATAGTGCATCTCGCCGGTGATAAAGGCATCGGCACCAGCCTTGAGGGCCTCGTCGAGCAGGAAGTCCCCTGCCCCGCCACAAATGGCAACCCGGCGTATCGGCCTGCGTAACAGTTCGTTACACATGGCGCACTCCACTCCGAAAGCTTTCTTTACAGCAATGACAAAGTCATCGGATGCCATCGTTTCAAGCAGTTCGCCGATGACACCGCTCCCTGCCTCGATTCCTTCAACGTTTTTACGGGCAAAGAACCCAACATTCTGGAGTCCCAGTTTCTGGGCGATGCGATAGTTCACGCCGTCACGGGCATTGTCCATATTGGTATGCATCGAGACGACGCAGATACCTTCACGGATGGCCTTCATTACCGTCCGCTGCACATCAGTCAGATCGCTGATAGTCTTCAGCCCTCTGAACAACAGCGGATGATGGCTGACAATCAGGTTGCAGCCCTTCCGGACGGCCTCGTCGACAATCTTCTCCGTGACGTCCAGACACAATAATGCCCCTGAAACCTCCGTCTCTGTCAGTCCAACTTGCAAGCCAGCATTGTCCCAGCTTTCCTGCAAGGGCAGAGGCGCGAAACGTTCAAGGGCGCTCAGCACTTCTTTTATTTTCACGCTGCAAAGGTACGAAAAATAAGTGAAGAGTGATGAGTGAAGAGTGAAGAAAATGCTTCTGCTTTGTCTTTTTTAACGATTCTACCACTCTGAGAGTGAGGCTTTGGCCTCAATACGGTTCTCCGTAGCATCGTCGAGCTCTGGAAAGAAATCAATGCCCGTCATCGCCTCAACCTCGTCGACGGAATGCACGGCATCCTCCATCCGCTGCTTCACACCCTCGTTACGATAGACAAATCCGATGGCCTTTGGATGCCCCTGGCGGCATAGTATCACCTTGAAGAAAGCATCAGGCACCCAAACCTTGTTCCTGCCAATGGTCTTCTGTTGGACTTCAACTTTCCTACCAACGCTAAATCGTTCATTCTTAGATAGATACAACGGACCACAGGCAATATCTATTGCCCCATACTCACGAGCCCAGTCGCGACAGAGGATCTCCAAATCATTCCACTCATACTTGTTCAGACCATGATTCTGCGGACAAATGTTCGTGAAGAGGAACGACTGAGCCATCGCATCCTTATCCCATTTGTTGTCGCCAGCAGGACACATGTGGCCTCTGTCGTAGCGGGAGTTATAATAATCGTTGTCAGTAGCCCGAGGAGCCTTCACGCCCTCATCCTCAGTAAACACCTCCTGACTGCGCTGGTGTGAGCCGTAAGTATGCGATTTCGTCAAATGCCAAGCCACCCAGTTCGGGTTCTTCGTCTGACTGTTATACGAGGTTGTATAGCCTCTGCGCTTCAAAATCTGTTCTGATCGATCCTTCAGCGGCGCAGGCATCTCGTACATCCTCACCGTCTTTGCCTTCTCAACGGAAGCACTTTGGGTTTCGACGTCTCTTTGCGCAGCACCGTATAAAGACTCAGCCTGAGCCCCACCCTTTCTGTTCTCACATGACTCCAGCGCCACTATGAGAGCCAGAACCCACAACACGTATCTTTTCATCTTTAATTTATGATTCTATCATTCAACTTACCGAACTTGTCAAAAAGCGACCAGTCTGCCAACAAAATGGCGCCTCCCAAAACGAGAATGGAAGAAGAGACACAGCCTGTCACCATAAAAAGCATAAGGACAAAAGCATTTATAGGTGTAAGACCGCCCAGCAACAAACCGCAGAGCAGCAGCGGCATAGAGGTGAGAGCCAGAACGGAAAGATTGGACATCGTAGGCTGTAGAACAGCCAACAAAGCTCTTCGCACGAAAGGCCGCAGAGACTTCAGATGCGTGAGGCCGTTGCCGCTATGGAACTCATACTGAAGCTCGTCGGTCTTCAGGGCTGAGAGGTAGGTGCTTAGTCCGCGAATGAGCATCGAGGCGGAATGCCCCAGCAGAAGCGCCGTTACAGGTACAAACCAACGGGCATCAAAGGCTCTGACTGGCATCACCACACCCAGCAACCACAAACTCACCAAAAAGACACCGACAAAGAGACTTGTGGCCACAGCCGGCATCAAAGCCCGGCTCTTGAGTTCACAGCGCTTCACCACCAGCCAAGAAGCCAATACCGACATCAGCGCAAGCCAGACTACTGAGAGCCAAGGCTTGTTGAACTTGATGAGCGCCCACACCATGAGGCTGAGCAGCATAAGCTGAACCACCATTCTGACCAGTACCATGCAAAACTTAACAATTTTCTTACGTTCCAGCAAGTAGAGCGCCCCTGCCGGTATCAGAAACAGCAGAAGGGCAAGAAAGATATGTAACAAGAGTCTTGTATCCATTTTCCTTTATCTTTTTTCCAAACGAATCACTTGGTCTGCATAATCTATCACCTGAGGCTTACGACTGGCTATCAGTACCGTCTTCCCCGCCTTGGCCTGCTGACGAAGCAGTTCTATCATGCGCATCGTCAGTTCAGGTGTCAGAAGGGCCGTCGGCTCGTCGGCAATTACAACGGGTTTGTCTGCAGCTTCCCTCAGGGTTTTCTCTGCCAGCGCAAAGATATCCTCAGCATTCAGCGTCTCAGAAGTCTCCTCCTTTGTCGCCTTGGGCAACACACCATTCCAAACTGCATACTCATCCGCCTTAGGCTGCAAAGGCTCGGGCTCACGAAGAGCATGGGCCAGCAAATGCATCTGTTGGGGCAGATAGACCATCATCTTCCGGAATGCATGGGCAGAATGGATAGTCAGAAGTTCGCCGTCGACACTCACAAAACCCTCGCTGACAGGCAAAAAACCCATCAGAGTCTTGAGCAATACACTCTTCCCGGAACCCTCGGTCCCTGTTATGCAAGTCAGTTCACCGTCTTTCGCTATAAACGAGAAATCGGTGACCAACACATGCTCTCCTATTTTGATTGTTGCGTCTTTATACTCTAACATCCATCATATTTTCGGCAAAGTTACGAAAAAAGTATGAACTATCAACTATGAATTATGAACTTTTTTGTACCTTTGCACCAAAATTCAGGTTATTGAGCACAAAAGACGACACTCTTAACTGGCGTTTTCCTGCTGAATGGGAACCGCAATGGGGCGTACAGCTGACTTGGCCGCACGCCGCAACCGATTGGGCTCCGATGCTCGACGAGATATGTACTGCCTACAAAGAAATCGCCCGTGAGATTGCCAGAAGGGAGCATTTGCTCATCATTGTCCCCGAAGGCGAAGGTCTCTCAAATTTCACCCCTCACCTCTCTGCTCGGGTTGAGGACGCTTGCCACCAACTATGCGTCAGGAATTTCAAATCAAACGATACGTGGGCTCGCGACCACGGTTTCATCACCCTCAGAGACGACGAGGGGCATCTCCGCCTGCTCGACTTCCGGTTCAACGGCTGGGGCGAGAAATTCCCTGCAGAGCTCGACAACGCCCTGAACCGCAGGCTCTACGACAGCGACGCTGTAGAGGGCGAATACGTGGACTGCCTCGACTTCGTGCTTGAGGGCGGCTCCGTCGAGAGCGACGGCAAGGGGTCGGTATTCACCACCACAGGCTGTCTGCTGGCACCTCATCGCAACCAGCCTATGACGAAGGAACAAATCGAAGAGCGCCTGAAACGGGAGCTACACGCAGAGCGTATCCTCTGGATCGACCACGGAAACCTTACTGGCGACGATACCGACGGGCACATCGACACCTTGGTGCGTGTCTGTCCCAACGACACCTTATTATATGTAGGTTGCGACGACACGGAAGACGAGCAGTACGAAGAACTGCGGCTGATGGAAGCGCAACTGAGGACTTTCCGCACCATCGACGGCAAGCCCTACCATCTCATGAAACTGCCCATGCCCCGTCCTATCTACGAAGACGGAGACCGGCTCCCCGCTACCTATGCCAATTTCCTCGTCATCAACGGCGCTGTGCTCTGTCCCACTTACGCTCAGCCCGACCTCGATGCCGAAGCCTTGCACATCATCGGCGAGGCCTTCCCCGATAGGGAAATTGTCGGCATCGACTGTAGAAGCATCATCAAACAGCATGGCAGCCTACATTGCTGCACGATGCAATTTCCATTTAAAGGAGAAAAGTAAAATGAATAGTTTACTGTTGACGATTTACAGTTTACAGATGATTACATCAGAGGCAGAGAATGGCTTTGCCAGCATATCAGCTGTACGCTCGAACTCTGATCGCTTGCTACTAAAAAGGATGCAAGGACTTAAACTGTAAACAGTAAAAATACAAATTGCAAATAAAAAACCGAATGAAAGAACTGAAGATTGGATTCCTGCAGCAGCACAACACCGCCGATACCAAGGACAATATCCTGCGGCTCTGCGAGGGTATTAGCGACCTTGCTAAGCGAGGCGCCGAACTCATCGTGCTCCAGGAACTGCACAACTCACTCTACTTCTGCCAGACTGAAGATGTCAGCAACTTCGACCTCGCAGAGCCCATCCCCGGTCCCTCGACGAAGCTTTTCGGCGAAATTGCCAAGGAGTTCGGTGTGGTCATCGTCACCTCGCTCTTTGAAAAGCGTGCGCCGGGCTTGTACCACAACACCGCCGTTGTGTTGGAAAAAGACGGCTCCATCGCCGGCACCTACCGCAAGATGCACATTCCCGACGACCCTGCCTACTACGAGAAGTTCTACTTCACACCCGGCGACCTAGGGTTCCATCCCATCCAGACCTCTGTCGGCCGTCTCGGCGTAATGGTGTGCTGGGATCAATGGTACCCCGAGGCAGCCCGTCTGATGGCCCTTCAGGGTGCAGAGATACTCATCTACCCCACCGCCATCGGCTACGAATCGAGTGACACGCCAGAGGAACAGCAGCGCCAGCGACACGCCTGGCAGACCGTACAGCGTGGACATGCCGTCGCCAACGGACTACCCGTCGTCACCGTCAACCGTGTGGGACACGAACCTGATCCTTCCGCCCAGACAAACGGCATCCAGTTCTGGGGGACCTCGTTCGTTGCAGGCCCTCAGGGTGAGATTATCTACGAGGCCAGCGTCGATGAGGAGGAGAGCATCATCGTCGAACTCGACCTTTCGCACTCCGAGCAGGTACGCCGCTGGTGGCCCTTCCTCCGCGATCGCCGCATTGATGCCTACGACGGCATCCTCCGACGGTTTATTGACTAATAGATTAAGTTTACAGTTGACGGTTTACAGTTTACAGATGATTACTTCTATAGGCAATTGTCTGGGCGTGCAAGGAAATCAACTGTAAACTGTAAACCGTAAACTGTAAACAGAACATTAAACTGTAAACAAAGAATACATGAGCAACCAATTAAGATTTCAAGTCGTGGAGGAAGCCTTCAAGAAGAAGGCTGTGGAAGTGCCAACACCTTCCGAGCGACCCTCCGAATACTTCGGCAAATACGTGTTCAACAGGGAGAAGATGCGCAAGTATCTGCCTGCAGAAGTCTATAATAAGCTGGTCGACGTCATCGACAACGGCGCACGCCTCGACCGCAGTATCGCCGATGCCGTAGCCGACGGCATGAAGCAATGGGCTCAGGAAATGGGTGCCACCCACTACACCCACTGGTTCCAGCCTCTTACCGAGGGTACGGCCGAGAAACACGACGCCTTCGTCGAGCACGACGGCAAGGGAGGTATGATGGAGACCTTCAGCGGCAAGCTGCTTGTGCAGCAAGAGCCAGATGCCTCCTCATTCCCCAACGGCGGCATCCGCAACACCTTCGAGGCTCGCGGCTACAGCGCCTGGGACCCCACCTCGCCCGTCTTCATCATCGACGACACCCTCTGCATCCCCACCATTTTCATCGCCTATACTGGCGAGGCTCTTGACTACAAGGCCCCGCTGCTGCGCTCGCTCCACGCCGTCACCAAGGCAGCCAAGGACGTCTGCCAGTACTTCTACGACGACGTGCGCAAAGTGCAGGTGAACCTCGGTTGGGAGCAGGAGTACTTCCTCGTCGACGAAGGGCTCTATTCCGCCCGCCCCGACCTGCTCATGACGGGCCGTACACTCATGGGCCACGAGAGCGCCAAGAACCAGCAGATGGACGACCACTACTTCGGCACCATCCCAGACCGTGTGCAGGCCTTCATGAAAGACCTTGAGATTCACGCTCTGGAACTTGCTATCCCATGCAAGACGCGCCACAACGAGGTGGCCCCCAACCAGTTCGAGCTCGCCCCGATCTACGAAGAGTGCAACCTTGCCGTCGACCACAATATGCTGCTCATGTCGCTCATGAAGCGTGTCGCACGCAATCACGGCTTCCGCGTGCTGTTGCACGAAAAGCCCTTCGACGGCATCAACGGCTCGGGTAAGCACAACAACTGGAGCCTCACCGCAGAAAGGAAGGGGGAAAAGAGCACCCTGCTCCACGCCCCAGGCAAGGCCGATGCCTCAAACCCCGAGCGCACGGCCAACGAGACGCTGCGCTTCGTCACCTTTATCGTAGAGACGCTCATGGCCGTCTTTCGCCACAATGGTCTGCTGAAAGCCTCCATCATGTCGGCCACCAATGCTCACCGTCTGGGTGGCAACGAGGCTCCGCCAGCCATCATCAGCTCGTTCCTTGGCAAGCAGCTCACGGAACTCCTCGACCACATCGAGCTCTCCGACAAAGACGACCTCTTCACCCTCAAGGGCAAGCAGGGCATGGAGATTGACATTCCCCAGATTCCCGACCTCATCATCGACAATACCGACCGCAACCGCACATCGCCCTTCGCCTTCACCGGCAACCGCTTCGAGTTCCGTGCACCAGGATCCTCGGCCAACTGCGCCTCGGCCATGATTGCCCTCAACTCTGCGATGGCCGAAGCCCTGCAGGAGTTCAAGAAACGTGTGGACCAGAAGATAACCGAATATGCAGGACGCCCCGAATACGCAAAGGATTCTGGCCACACCGCCAAATTCCACGCCATCCTGGACGTGCTGCGCGAAGACATCAAGACCTGCAAGCCTATCCGCTTCGACGGCAACGGCTACTCGGAGGAATGGGTGAAGGAAGCTGCCAGACGCGGACTCGACATCGAGAAATCGTGCCCGAAAATCTTCGAGCACTACCTCGACGACAGCAGCATCCGCATGTTCGAGGCCACCAAGGTAATGAACCGCAAGGAGCTCGAGGCGCGCAACGAGGTGAAATGGGAGACCTATGTGAAGACCGTGCAGATCGAGGCTCGCGTCATGGGTGACTTGTCCATCAACCACATCATCCCCGTCAGCACCCACTACCAATCGCAGCTCATCAAGAACGTTCAAGGCATGAAGGAGGTATTCCCCGCCGACGAAGCCCAGCGCCTCTCGCGCCGCAATCTGAAGCTCATTCAAGAGATAGCCGAGCGCACAGAGCGCATCGAACAGCTCGTCGAGGAACTCACCGAGGCCCGCCGCGTGGCCAATCGCATCGCCGACATTCATGAGCGCGCCATCGCCTATCACGACACCGTATGCCCGAAGATGGAGGCCATCCGCCACGAAACCGACTGTCTGGAGATGATCGTCGAAGACGGACTCTGGTCGCTGCCTAAGTACCGCGAGCTACTCTTCATCCGCTAAGACACGAAAACATAAAGCCGTCTAAAAAAACAGCCCCACCGCCTAAACAGGCCGCGGGGCTGTTTTTATATTCTAGGGCTGTCTATTATTATCAAGCCCTTCTCCATCAGTATAGTTACAGGCTGAACTTATAGCCGACGGTCAGCCAGCCGGCATCGCTGCGGTATTTGTCGTCGTCGGTGCTATGCTTATTGACAGTTGTCAGGCCGAGAGTTCCACGCCAGTCGATAGTGATACCGTTTTTGAACTCATAGGAGAGACCTACGGGGATTGAGAGGTTCAGGCTTTCATAGGCATCCTTCACATCGTAGCCGTCGTACTTGGCGCTGAGCAAGAAGCCGGGTTGGAAGCCTACTTTAATAGCAAAGCCCTTGGCTACGTAGAAGTTGACCAAGACGGGGATGTTCAGATAGTCAAGATTCTGATTGAACTTCTCTCCGCTGTGCTTCTCCTTCAGGCGCCAGCCCTGCATGGTGTATGCCACTCCTGCCGAAGCCGACAGCCAGTTGTTGATGTAATACTCAGCCTCGAGACCACCTACGAAGCCGAGACGCATCTCATCCTTCGTTTCAACCCTGGGAGAGCCGTACCCGTAGTCGAAAGTATAATAAGTGATTGTACCTGACATCGAACCAACGCTGACACCAGCCATGGGCTGAAGGGTGAAAGAACCGATGTCGTGACGGACATTCTGTGCCACAACATTCATTGTAGCCATGATAGCGACTACTGCCATAACAAATAACTTTTTCAGTGCAATTAATTTTTAAAGACACATCATTTAATTATAAAACGTCGCAAAGATACAACAATATATTGATATTCACAACAATTTGGCAAGAAAGTTACGCTACGTATTGCACACTTAGTCACTTGCATATTGTGAAATATAAAATAATTTCAGAAACCGCACAACCGCCTTGAAAACGCTTGGAACGCCCTAAAAACGCGGCTCGGAGTTTAGTGGCACTAAAGTCGGAGTTTAGTCAGGGTAAAGTCCCAGTTTAGTCTATCTAAAGTCCAGGTTTAGTCTATCTAAACTCCTGGAGAGGCTTAGCAATCATTCAAATATAAGTAAATTTCATTGTTAGTACGACAAATCGTCCTCAGCCGCCACATGGATTCTTACAGTTCTGACAGCTGATAGTTTTAAAACGTGCCCTCAGGGTTGTGAGGGTGTTGAAAAAACTATCAGCTGTCAGACTGTAAGATTTCCCTGTTTTCTACATCAGACCTTCGACAGGCAGAGTGGCATCCTTGCGGTAGGCGAGGCCCGTGACAACGCAGCAGAGGTCGCCGTGCTGGTTGGTGATGCGCACATCGACATAGGGGATCTTGTGGTGGTTGAACACCTCGGTGGCCTCAGCGGTAAGCGTGTCGCCTACCTTGGCGCTATGGAGGAACATGATGTTGTTCTCGATGCCGAAGGTGAGGCTGCCGCGACTGTTCATGACTGCGGCGATGGCGATGTCGGCCAAGGTGAAGAATGCACCACCCTGACAAACACCTCCAGCATTGAGATGATCGGGGGTGACGGTGAGCTCGGCGCTGGCATAGCCCTCGCGCACTTCTTTCAGAACGCAGCCATTGTTGGCGGCGAAGCGGTCGTTCTGCGACAAGAATTCTTTAAGTGTCATTCTGTAATGAGATGAGCGTCTAGGAGTTTTTGGACGATGGGGATGAGCTGGTCGACAGGGGTTCCGATGATGTCGCTGATGGCGATGAGGTCGTTGCGCCCGTCGGCATAGGCGGTAAAGTGCTGCATGGCTCGGAAGGCGGCATAGGTGCCCTTCTGGCTGATGGTGGGATAGAGGCCTCGCTTGCCCAGCTGGGGCTCGCAGGGGACGGTCATCCGGTAGTAACGGTTGTGCTCGAGGGCATTGATGACCTTCACCATCACGTCGTAGGAGCCCTGAAGGCCCTCGGGACTGATGAGCGTCATATCGTCGGCAGAAGTGTGATACTCGGGATACTCATGATACTTGCTTCGGCAGAAGGCGCAGACAGGCAGCCCTACCCCAGCCGCCCCGTACTGACGCTCGTCGGAGGCACGCTTCATGAACGAGTAGCGGATATAGTCGAGATAGTGGTAGCGGAGCACGTTCTGCAGCACGCGGTCAGCAAGGGTGTCCTCGTACTTGGTGCTGACCATCGAATAGGTGCGATCGTCGCCCACACAACTGAGCACAAAACCGGCCTTGACATGCTGCTGCATTTCGGCGAGATTCAGGCTTTGGGAGCGGCCGGAGGTCGAAGGACGGCTCAGGTAGGTGATGGAACCGATGGTCTCTGGCACGATGATGAAGCGGTAGGTGTAGCGGTGCCTTGGCAGACTCTTGACATAGCGTATGAGGGCCGTCATCAGGCAGGGACCAGAGAGTTCGTTGTTCGCCATCGAAGGATGGCAGAGATAAGTAGAGAAGAATATCTCGTCGTCGGTCTCGCCAGGCAGGATAAGCTCACCGTAAGTAAGCGAACCATCCTCAAGCGTGCTGTCGATACACACCTCGTATTCGGCGTCAGTCAACTGCTCTTTCTGCCGCTCGCTCATGCAGAATCCCCAGCGCTCCTTATAATAAGAGGTGACATAGGGAATCCAGTCAGGCTGGTCTGGCTGGGTGTAGACATGCTCGAGCAGCTCCTCGCGGCTTATCTTCTGATGCACAGGCACGGAATAGCCCAGCACATGGAGGTTGCATTCGCGGAAATCGATGATGGTCTCGCCTTGCATGTTCTTGATCCATCCGCCTCTGATGTTCCACTCACGGGGCACAGTCCAGTCGAACACCTCAGTGCCTGAAGGCACCTCGAAGACCTTCATCTCAGGCACCTGCTCACGGATGATATCGAGCGACTGGCGGAAACCATCGCCCGTAATGCTGCGGCAGATGGGGAACAGCCTCTCTGCCAGAGCGTACATATAATCGCCAGTTGTATTCATTTTTATCTTTTTTCTTTTTGTTTATAGTTTATGGTTTATGGTTTATAGATGATTACATCTGAGTCAGAGAATGGCTTTGCCAGCAAATCATCTATAAACCATAAACTTTAAACTATAAACTATTAAAACAATCATCTCACGATAACTGCGGCGTAGCAGTTGCGGAGGGCCAGATGGCGGTGCACGCTGAAGCCGTTCTTGTTCACGCCGTCGACGTCATGATATTTGCCCACGTAGATGCGGTCGCCATTGTGGTCAGTATCGCAGCACCACACGAAATCGTGATACCACAGTTTTTCGTCGTAACAGAACCAATAGGCAAAGAAGGCGTAGGCGCAGAGTATCGCCGTGGGGAAGGCATAGTCGGATGCCATGAGTTGTTCAGGCATCACCGCCCTCGACGACTCGACCACTTCCTTCCTGATGAGATACCAACGGGGTTCGAGCGTGCGATCGATGAAGTCCTCGTGCATATACCAGTCCTGATTGTAGAAACAGGGCTCACTCACATCGGGGTCTACGCCAAAAGCCTCGCGCAAGGTTCGGATGCTGACGGGTTTCCCGCCCACTGAGGGCAGTCCCATCACGAGCAGATAGTCAGCCGCACAGGCCGCCAACTCGTCCATCGTATAGTTCAACTCGGGCACGTTGATGTCCGTCCCCCACCCTAAACGTTCCAACAGCGGCTGTACCTCTTCAGGGCCGATGAGGTGATGACCGAAGAGTTGCTTCAGGCGTTCAAGTTCTTTTCTTTCCATTGCTGATATTCTATCACTTCCTGAGCATTGGCCAGATGGCCCATCTCAGTATACTTCTCTATTCTCAGGATCTCGGCCTCCAGACGTGCGAAGCGGGTTCCCCACCCTTTGTCGACGAACCAGTCGAGGTTGCGGGCAGGGGCGTTGTAGAGCGTGATACCGCTACGGGTATCAAGCACCTCACGGAGAAACGTAAGATAGGCCCGGTACTGGTGTTCGTGGGAGGCCACAAGGATGAGTTTCTGCCAGCCGCGTTCCATCGCCATACGCACCACCTCGACAGCCTGTTCACGGGTATTGAGCGAACGGTCCTCATGGATGATGTCACACTCGGGCACACCCTCCTTCAGCATCAGCGGCAGCACCTCTTCGAAGGGATAGCTGCCGTAGTCGTAGTCGGTGATATTGCCGCTGAACACGATCTTCGGGGCTTTTCCCTGCTTATAGAGGCTGACGGCCTTGCGGAAACGGTCGAAGCCGTCACCCTCCAGCAAGATAATAGCGTCGGAGGGCGACAAACAGTCGTTGTCGACAATGGCCAGGATCTTTTCTCTATCTGTGATCATTTTCTTTTGTTTACAGTTTACGGTTTACAGTTTACAGCTGATTACATCGGAGTCAGAGAATGGCTTGCCAGCATATCATCTGTAAACCGTAAACTGTAAACTATAAATTACTCTACTACAAGTCCTCCCAGAAGATCGGATCACGGGCGGGGATGTCCTTGTTGACAGCCTTGCCGATGATGGTCTGCTTGAATTTCGGGGGGATGCCGAGGGCGGGACGCAGCACGTCGATATCCTCAGCAGTTATCACCTGACCCTTCTTCAGCGGACGCTTGGCATAGAGACAACGGCGCTGTACAAAGACTGTCTCACCTTCCTCGGCCACCACCTCCTTACGGGTAGAGCCCATCGCACGCTCCACCTCACGGATGGAATCGACCATGAATTTGAACTCCTGCGGCTCCATCGAATGGGGGTGATCAGGGCCCTTGTCTGTCTTGTCGAGTGTGAAGTGCTTCTCGATGACACGACCACCCAGTACCACAGATGCCAAAGCCACCACGTGACCAGGAGAGTGGTCGGAGTAGCCCGTCAGACAGTCGAAGGCACTTTGGTAGGTTTTCAGCACGTTGACGTTAGCGCTGTCAATCTTCGAGGGATAGTTAGTGATGCACTGCATGAGCACGAGGTCCTTGTTGCCCGTCTTCTCGATAGTGCGCACGGCCTCGTCGATCTCCGACATCGTGGCGTCGCCAGTAGCCAGCATCACGGGGATGCCCTTCTTGGCGGTGTACTCCAACATTTCGAGCCACGTGATTTCACCCGAGCCGATCTTGATGAACGGCAGCTTCATGTCGGCACAGAGGTCGATGGCCTCTTTGAAATAAGGCGAGGTAGAGAAATCGATGCCTACCTTAGCGCAGTAGTCAGCCACCTCCTGGTGCCACTCGATGGGAAACTCCACGTCCCGGAACACTTCTGTGACAGTACGACCCCATGAGCCATGCACACCGTGGAGGGTCATCTTAGAGAAGCCACCCTCGGAGACGATGCTCTCGGCCTTGAATGTCTGGAACTTGGCGCAGTCGGCACCGGCCTCCTTGGCGGCGTCTATGAGGCGCTTGGCCTTGTCGAGGCTACCATCGAAGTTTCCACCGATCTCGGCAATGAAATAAGTGGGATAGTCCGGACCTATCATCCGGTTCCCGATCTTGATGTTTTTGTTAAAGTTCAGCATGTTTTATTATTTTTGTTTACTATTTACTTTTTACTTTCTACAGTTTACTGTTGATTACTCTGACGGATCAGAACGGCCTCCAGTCATATCATCTGTAAGCTGTAAACCGTCAACTGTAAACAAATGACTACCTTCTGGCGATTAGGTCTTCCTCCTTTTGTTCGACATCGTCGTTGAGATGGCTCACGTCGGGATGGGCAGCAAGCCAGGCGTAGATACGCTCGTTGGCGATGGGAGTACCATCGTAAAGGGCATCGTAGATGCGCTGTGCCAAGGAATAGTCGTGGTCGGTGTCTACCGTCAGACGATAATTCTCGCTCAGCGGCAGATGATAAGGCACACGCTTCACGCGGAACCGCTCGGGATTGGTATACAGATAAGGAGTCACATGCTCTCGCTCGCGATCGCTGCCTACCAGACGATAAGCCTCTTCGAGACCTGCAGCATAGAACACCTCCACCCCAGTTCCCAAGGGCGCACCCTCCGACGACACGTAGTCACAGTCTGTCAGACCTTCTATCTGGCAGTCTGCCTGCATCCAGTCAACAAAGGGATTGTCGCTGGTAGCACGGACTACGATCTGTGGCTGATACTGACGGATGCATTTAATAAAACGCTCCTGTACGTTGTCCTCACTACCTCGAAACGAGGGTATGCCTCGCTCCTCCAAGAAACGTTCCAATTCGTCATTACGTTCTCCTGTGGGGATGGCAAACACGACCTTGTCGATATGCCGGCTCAGACTCAGGCGCTCGTAAACATGTTCGGCTATCGTCTTACCTGCCAACGGCATAATGACCTTATCCGGCAACCTCGACGATGTCAGCCTTGCCTGAACTATACACAATACCTTCATAGACCTTCTATTCTCAATCTTCAATCTACCAAATCGTCCATCCTCCATCCACTTGTATATTCTGGCCCACGACATAGCGCGAGGCATCGGAAGCCAAGAAGAGAACAGCGCCCTTCAAATCCTCGGGATCACCTAGGCGATGCGAGGGATTCTTGTCTCTCAGACGGTCGGCAAACACCTTGTTTTCCTGCACCTTCGGCGAAGGGAACGGGCCTGGCGAAATGCTGTTCACACGAATACCACGCTCAATGAGATACGTTCCGAAATAACGGGTTGTCTGAATGACACTCGCCTTCGCCGCACTATAGTTCACGGGGATCAGCGAAGCCTCGCATGGTGGTTCGTAGACAGCCAAATAAGGAGATACGATACCATACATTGAAGCGATATTCACGATTGAGCCTCCCTTCTTCATGAAAGGCAGCACCTCGCGGATGCACTTATACACGCTGCCAGCGATGCCGTCGATACAGCGGGCCCAGTCGTCATCAGTCAGATCCTCCGACTTCTTGCCGATGCCTGCATACTGGGCAGCATTGTTAATGAGCACGTCAATAGAATCGGCCGTGTTAGCCACCTCTGTAAATGCCTCTCGGATACTAGCAGAATTCATAATATCTATCTTCACAAATCGCAAAGAGGTATCACTCCCAAAAACGCGCTCAAACTTCTCACGACTGGTACCAGCCACATATACAACTGCCCCAGCATCGTTCAGAGCCTCTGTCATCGCTTTACCTAAATGGCCACAGCCTCCTGTAATTAGGGCTGTCTTTCCTTTCAGCGAAAACAACTCAAGTGTGTTCATTATTCTTTTACTTAATTTTTATTCTTATCGCAGCGGGCCGTGTAGAAGTCACGGAAGTCTGACCAGCGATAGTAGGGGTATTGCGTGGTGGCCATAGGCAGACTTACTTCACGACCATTCAGCAGACACTTCACGAGGATATCATCGGAGGCTTTCTTACTACGGTAGAAAACCAGCTGCATGTTCGAGGCCTTGCCCGTCTGCCAGTTCTGGTAACAGTTCTTCACCTCGTATGGGTCCTCGGGATCCTTGTCGGCACCATTCAGTCCCATGAGCACCGTCAGAGGACCAAGACAGGTATCGTGGCCGAAGCGCAGGTCGGCTATATGGTCGCTGCTGCCGTCGAGCACGGCTTCAGCCTTTCTGATGATATCTTCCAGAATGGGTATCGCCTCATACTGCGGACCAAACACCCACGAATATGAGCTAAGGTTCGACTGTTCCCACTGAGCGGCTATCTCTTCGTCGGTAAGGAGACCTTCCATCATCCCCTCATGACCAATACTGGGCAGAGAAGTATAAAGATTGATCAGGTTGCTGCCAATATGATGAAGGTTGCCGGGCAGCGAGTCGGTGCTGGTGAACGTGCGCTTGACGACGACATCTCGCAATGACTCATCGGTAGGGAACTTGTCCTTATTCTGTTCCCACCGCGGCGTAGCCTTAGCGAACTGGCGCTTTTTCGGATTCTGACGGTCGCTGGGCACCACACCGTCGAGAGTGAAGCGCGATGACTGCTCACGAATCTCGATCTTCGGGTTACATTGTACGAGTTCCTGGCAGAACGACGACATACTGAGCACGCATCTTCCTGAAAGTGAGGCGATGGCCAGCACATTGCCGCCCTTCTTGAACACCTCGGGGAAATTGTTGTACATTGTCCGGGCGATATACTGATGCTGATTCCATCCGAGTTCTGAGAGTTCACTCACACCAGTCTGCAGCTCCTCCTTTGCTGCCATGAACTTCGTGAAGAACGCCTCGCCGGCAGCAGTCAGTTGTCCACGATCATGCGCCTTCGTCAGCAGGTTTGCCAACTCCTGATAGAGCATCGCGTTCCAGTAGTAGCGCGAGCCGTGACGACCGTAATGGCTGATGTAGAAAGGTTTGTAGCCTTTGGGAGCCTTCGTCAGTTGGGGATTTGCGAACTGGTACGGATAGTCTGTGCCATAAGCCTTGCGGGGATCAGCCTTGAGCTGTTCAAGGGCCGCACTCCCTTGTGCCCAGGCTGCTGAAGCCACGAGCACCATGAAAAGAACAGAATACAACTTTTTCATATTGTGCAGAATTATCGCCACAAAATTAAAGAAAAAAAACGAATAATACGCACAATCGCCAGTTGTTTTAAATGAATTTAGCTTTTGCTAATACCCTCGATGCGTAGTTTCAACTGGCCAGCAGGCACGCGCACCTCCACTACATCGCCGACTTTCTTGTTGAGCAGCGCCTGTGCGATGGGCGACTTGATGGATATCTTCCCCTCTCTCAGGTCTGCCTCGTGGGGACTGGCAATGATGTAGGTCATCCGCTTGTCATTCGCCAGATTGGTCATCTCCACCCTGCTCAACAGCTGGACGCTGTCACCACCAAGGCGCGAAGTGTCGATCACTCGTGCATTAGCCAGCACCCGCTGCTTGAAACGGATTCTTCCAAGCAGGCGGGCCTGTTCACGCTTGGCAGCATGATACTCGAAGTTCTCACTCAGATCTCCCTTGTCACGAGCCTCCGCAATAGCATCTCTCACCTGCGGCAATTCCACACTCTCCAACTGACGGAGTTCAGCCACGAGTCGGTCGTAGCCCTCCTGCGACATATATTCCACACTCATATCCTTTCAAATTAAGCCACACCTATAATCTCCCGTGCACGCTCTAGGGCGAGATTGATGTGAGAGCAGATATTCTTGTCTCCCAGCATCTTGTCGAAACCGGCCTTGTGGAGAACGGCCTGAACCGTAGGATTCACTCCCGAGAGCACCACTTGTATACCCTCACCCTGCGACATGAGGCAGAGGTTCGTAAGGTTGTGGATGCCTGTAGAGTCGACAAACGGTACCTTACGCATACGTATGATACGGACAAGCGGTTTTTGGCGCTGATGGCGCAGGGCACCCATGATCTCCTCAAAACGGTTGCCAGCACCGAAGAAGTAGGGACCGTTGATTTCGTAGACCTCAACACCTTCAGGGATAGTGAGATGTTCGAGGTTGCCCAGTTGGAAGTCGCTGTCTTCTTCCTCTGGATTAATCTCTTGCGAGATGACCTTGACATCGGTGGTCTCTGCCATACGACGCATGAAGAGCAGGCAAGCACAGATCAGACCCACCTCGATGGCAATGGTGAGGTCGAAGATGACTGTCAGCAGGAATGTCACCCAGAGCACGATGACGTCGCTCTTGGGATTCTTCAAGATGCTCACGAACGAACGCCACCCGCTCATGTTATAGCTCACAATGACGAGCACACCAGCCAGACAGGCCATAGGGATGTACTGAGCCAGCGGCATGAGGAAAAGGAAGATGAGCAGAAGTACGGCAGCGTGGACAATGCCGGCCACAGGGGTACGACCACCGTTGTTGATGTTCGTCATAGTACGGGCAATGGCACCCGTAGCGGGTATACCGCCGAAGATGGGTGATGCCAAGTTGGCCACCCCCTGGGCAATAAGCTCTGTATTAGAGCAATGGCGGTCGCCGATGACACCGTCGGCGACAGTAGCAGAGAGCAGCGACTCGATGGCACCAAGGATGGCGATGGTAATGGCAGGCGACACAAGCCCCTTGATGACGTCCCACGTCAGATCGGGCACCTGAGCACCAGGCAATGTTGCGGAGATAGAGAAACGGTCGCCGATGGTCTCGATGGTGGTCACACCCATATACTGCTTGAGCAACAGGGCTGTAACTGTCATCAAGATGATGGCTATGAGCGAGCCAGGCAGCTTCTTCAGTACATTGTTAAACCGCGCTATCTTCGGCCAAAGGGCGATAACGGCAACAGAACCAATACCTACAGCTGCACTCCACACATCGATTGTAGGGAATGCACCAACATAGGCAATCCACTTCTCTATAAAGTCGGAGGGCACGATGGCCATCGACAGCCCCAGCAAGTCTTTAATCTGCGTTGTAAAGATCGTGAGGGCGATACCGCTGGTGAAGCCCACGACGATGGGATAAGGGATGTACTTGATGATGGTACCCAGATGGAGCACTCCGAACATGATAAGGAATACGCCCGCCATGAGGGTGGCGATAGTCAGACCCTCGAATCCATACTGCTGGATGATGCCATAAATAATAATAATGAACGCGCCCGTAGGGCCACCTATCTGCACTTTCGACCCACCAAGTACGGAGACGATAAGTCCCGCCACAATGGCGGTAATAATTCCCTTCTCGGGCGTCACACCCGAGGCGATGCCAAAAGCAATAGCCAGCGGTAGGGCGACAATGCCCACGATGATGCCCGCCAGCACGTCGGACGTCAACTGCCGACGATCATAATGTCTCAAAGCCGACAACAGTTTCGGCTGAAATGTTAATGAAGTCATTTGTTTGTATTGATATCACTTGAAATCGACTGCAAAATTACTAAAAAAGCTAAAAATCAATATATTTTGCAACCACTTTATTCAAAAAAGGTGTACTTTTGTTGCCAAAAATCAAGCGAAAGCTTTGAGAGTTAGTGTTTAATTTAAAAAAGAAAGCATTATGAAAAAGGTATTATTTGCCGTGATGGCTATGATTGCCATCGGTTTCACAGCGTGTACAAACAAGCAGGCTGCTGCTCCAGCAGATGCTACAGAGACTGCCGCCTTCGACCTCGAGGCTGCCGTGAGTGAAATGACTTCCAAGCTCTCTGAGCAGATTGAGGCTCAGGATGCCAACAAGTTCCAGGAGGTGCTCGCCACCGTTCAGGAGAAGATTAAGGAGATCATCGGCAACAACCCCGAGGTGGCCAAGGAATACGTCGCTAAGATTCAAGACTTCCTGAAGGAGAATGCTGACAAGATCAAGGCTTTCGCTGGTGACAACGAGTCTGTCAATGCTGCTATCAGCGCCCTGACTGCTGCTCCTGCAGATGCTATTGTCAGCGGGCTGTCATCAGCCATTGGTGCTACTGGCGATGCTGTCGAGGGTGCCGTTGAGGATGCCAAGGACGCTGCTGCCGACAAGGCCGAAGAGGTGAAGGAAGCTGCCAAGGAACAGGCTGGAGAGGCTGTCGACGCAGCTGCCAACAAGGCAAAGGACGCACTGGGACTGTAATTTGTTATTGACTACACTCATCATTAATGAAAAAATATCTCTTCACACTGGCAGCTATACTTTTGAGTATGGCTGCCAGTGCTGATAACTCAACTAAGACTTACACCGTGTCTGTCGTCTACGACGGCGCAAAGGCCACCGTCACCATCCCCGAACAACTTTCCGGCTACGTGACCTGCCTCAGCGGCGAGTCCTCGCATGTGAAACTCATACAGGCAGAGACCGTCAGCGACAAGACGACAGGTGAGATCATCTACCAGCTGAAAGGAAAGACCGATAACGGAGAGTTTTACTTCACAGGCGACTACAAGGCGACACTCCGGCTCGACGGTCTGACGCTGGCCAATCCTGACAGTTCGGCCATACACATCAAGGACGGAAAGCGCATCAAGGTGAGCATGAACCCCAACACGGTGAACACCCTGAGCGACGGCGTTGCCGACACCACATCGAAAGGATGCTTCCATTGTAAGGGTCACACTGAGTTTGCAGGCAAAGGAACCCTGAACATCAGCAGCAAGTTCAATCATGCCGTGTTCAGCAAGGAATACGTCGAGGTGAAGAACTGCACCCTGAACATTACAAGTGCCAAGAAAGACGGCATCCATTGCAAGCAGTACTTCCTCATGACCAGCGGCGTTCTGAACATCAGCGGTGCTGAGGACGACGGTATCCAGATAGAACTGAAAGATACGACCGTAACAGGCACCATCAAGGACCACGAGGATGAGAACAGCGGCATCTTCTACATGACAGGCGGCACGCTGACCATCAACGATGTAGGCGCCTACTGCATCAAGGCCGCCGGCACCATTCAATACTCCGGCACCGGGAAGCAGAACTTCGACACCGCCAACGTCAAGGAGAACGACACATCAGCCATCATCCAACCACTCAACTCTCGCATCTCGCCACTTACCCCTAACCAGGTTTACGACGTGAGCGGGCGACGGTTGCCCCACGACGCCATGTTGCCACGCGGCATCTATATCGTGAAAGAGGGCGATACGACAAGAAAGATCTTCGTAAAATAAGATTTACTGAAAAAAACGGGGCATTCGTTGAACGGATTTGCCCCGTTTATTCTAAACCACTACCTTTGCATGTCGAACAGAGAAACGGATATGTCATTCAGAAAAGAACACAGACAAGAGACGCTGATCTACCTGGCGATGTGGGCCATGCTGCTCCTGGCGCCTGTCATCAGCCTGGCCATCCGCACGGCCAATACCGACATCACGTTCGACTGGAGCGAGGTTCTCACAGTGTGGAAGGAGTACCTGCCTTTCTTCATCGCCTTCCTCATCCATAATCACCTCTTAGCCCCGCAGTTCATCTACCGCCAACGGAAATGGCTATACATAGGGGGCTGCCTGGCGCTCATCGTACTATTCCACACCTACCAGCTCAAGCACCGTCCTGACTTCAGGGAGATGCGCCGTCACAGGATGGAGCAGCGCGTCCGTCCCCCAATGCCCCACGAAGAAGAATTCAGGCCAGAACGCAAGCCTCACGACTTCGACGGCCAAGGGCCGCGAGGCGATTTCGACATGAAGGGACGCAAAGGCAAGAAGCGTCCTCCTGTGATGCTCGGCCAGCACGACCTCATCTCGATCATCATCCTCATCCTGATGCTCGGCATGAACCTCGCCATCAAGCTTTACTTCCGCCAGCAAGGAGACCGCGAGAAGATGAAGCGCCTGGAGAAGCAGAACCTCGAACAGCAGCTGGAGTATCTGAAGTATCAGATCAACCCCCACTTCTTCATGAACACGCTGAACAATATCCATGCACTCGTAGACATCGACCCAGAGAAGGCGAAGACCACGATTCTCGAGCTGTCGAAGATGATGCGGTTCGTGCTTTACGAGGGCAACAAGCAGCGAGTACCGCTCGACCGTGAGATAGCCTTCCTTCTGAACTACATCAAGCTGATGAAACTGCGCTATACCGACAAGGTGCGCATCACGATAAGCACCCCCGAGAGCGTACCCAGCAAGGACATCCCTCCCTTGCTCTTCATCACCTTCGTCGAGAATGCCTTCAAGCACGGCGTCAGCTATCAGCAGGAGTCGTTTATCGACATCCATATCGAGGCGGGCACCCATCTGCTGTTCGTCTGCCACAACAGCCGTATCCCCAAGGAAGAAGACAAACACGGCGGCGTAGGGCTCAAGAACGTCAAGCAACGGCTCGACCTCATCTATGGCCACAACTATACGCTCGACATCAACGACGAGCCAGAACAATACACCGTCAAATTAACTATCCCACTATGATCAGAGTATTAGCCATCGACGACGAGCCATTAGCATTGCAGCAGCTCGTCGCATACATCCGTAAGATACCTTTCCTGGAGCTCGTCGCCGAGTGCCAAAGTGCCATACAAGCCCAGGAAGTCCTCAACCAGGAGCCTGTCGACGCCATCTTCTGCGACATCAACATGCCCGACCTCAACGGTATGGACTTCGTGAAGTCGCTTGCGGTGCCGCCGCTCATCGTCTTCACCACCGCCTACTCGGAATATGCCGTCGAGGGCTTCAAGGTCGATGCCGTCGACTATCTGCTCAAACCCTTCGGCCTACAAGACTTCCAGAGGGCGGCGAACCGCCTACTCTCGAGGAAGGAGGAAAGAGAAAAGAGGAAAGAGAATACCCAAAGCTCAGACGCTTCCAGTTCGTCCATCCCCCTTCCCTCTTCCTCGGAAAACGACGACACCATCTTCGTGAAGACCGACTACCGTGTTGTGAAGCTCGCCGTGAGCGACATCCGCTACGTCGAGGGCATGAGCGAATACCTGAAGATCTACCTCGAAGGCCAGAAACCCGTCATCACCCTACTTTCGATGAAGAAGATGGAGGATTTTCTGCCCCCTACGTTCATGCGCATCCACCGTTCCTACATCGTTAACCTGAAGAAGATACAGGAAGTGAACAAGAACCGTGTCATCATGGATGCCGACACCTACCTCCCTGTCGGCGACAACTACAAAGAGGCCTTCAACAAGTGGCTCAACACTAAGTTCCTGGGGAAATAGTATTTTTTCACATAAAAAATTTGGCTTATGTGAGGATATTTTCGTATCTTTGCAGCGTCATCATTATACACACAACTAAAACAAAACAAATGAAAAAGACTATCTTAAGCATCATGCTGGCCATAGTTGCCTTGAGCAGCTGTGCCGACAACAGTAAGAAAGGACAAACAGACAGCGAGGCAAGCGTCGAGACAGCTGCAGTCCCGACGACAGAGACGGCTGCAATGGCAGAGACGACTGCAGAGGCAGCTGACGGAGCTCTGGCTCCCGACTTCACGCTCAACGATCTCAGCGGCAAGCCCCTCACCCTCTCCAGCCTGCGCGGCAAATACGTCATCCTCGACTTCTGGGGTTCCTGGTGCGGCTGGTGCATCAGAGGCATCCCCAAGATGAAGGAATACTATCAGAAGTATGCCGGCAAGTTCGAGATCCTCGGCATCGACTGCAACGACCCTGAGGAGAAATGGAAGGCCGCCGTCGAGAAGTATGAACTGCCCTGGCTGCACGTCTACAACCCGCGCGACTCGAAGGTGCTCGAGCAATACGAGATTCAGGGTTTCCCCACGAAAATTATCATCGGCCCCGACGGCAAGGTCCTCAAGACCATCATCGGCGAGGATCCTGCCTTCTACACCTTCCTCGACCAACTGTTCAAGTAAGATTTCACCTACTTTGTTTTATAAAAACCAACAAACTTATGAAAGATTTACAGATGTACATCAACGGCCAGTTCTGCGAAAGTTCGAACGGCCAATGGATCAATGTGTTAAACCCCTCCACGGAGGAAGTCATCTCACGCCAGCCCGAAGGCACCATCGAGGATGTGAACCGCGCCCTTGATGCCGCCCGTGCCGCACAGAAGGCCTGGGCCAAGACACCCGCCATCGAGCGTGCAGGCTATCTGCTGAAGATGGCCGAAGGCATCAAGAAGCGCGAGAAGGAGTTCACCGAGATTATCATGCGCGAGCAGGGCAAGACCCGTACATGGGCCTCCATCGAGGTGGGCGCCACCATCGCCTACTTCGAGTATATGGCCACCTTCGCCCGTCACATCGAGGGTGAGATCATCCCCAGCGACCGTCCCAACGAGACCATTCTGCTCACGAAGAAGCCCATCGGCGTGGTGGCAGGCATCCTGCCTTGGAACTTCCCGTTCTTCCTCATCGCCCGCAAGGCCGGCGCAGCGCTGATAGCTGGATGCACCATCGTCATCAAGCCTTCACAGCTCACACCCGAGAACTGCACCGAGTTTGCCAAGGTAGTGGCCGAGACAGGTCTGCCCGCAGGCGTCATCAACATCGTCACAGGTAAGGGCTCCGTCATCGGTAACGAGATGGCCGGCTCGCCGAAGATCGACATCGTCTCTGTGACAGGTTCCGTCTCTGCCGGCGAGAGCATCATGGCAGCAGCCTCGAAGAACATCACGAAGGTGTCGCTGGAGCTTGGCGGCAAGGCCCCTGCCATCGTGTGCAAGGATGCCGACCTCGAGCGCGCCGCTCAGTGGATCGTCGACAGCCGCATCGGTAACAACGGCCAGATCTGTAACAATGCCGAGCGTGTCTATGTGCAGAAGGAAGTGAAGGCTGAGTTCACGAAGATCCTCGTCGATAAGATGAAGGCCGTGAAGGTGGGCGACCCCTGCGCCGACGAGAGTGTCGACATGGGTCCGCTGGTGGAGGCACGCGCCCTTGAGAGCGTCACCGAGAAGGTGGAGCGCGCCATCAAGCAGGGTGCCAAGCTGCTTTGCGGCGGCCAGCGTGTTGGCGAGAAGGGCTACTTCTATGCCGCCACCGTCCTCGACGACTGCCGTCAGGACATGGACATCATCCATGAGGAGACCTTCGGTCCCGTCATCCCGCTTGTAGAGTTCGAGACCATCGACCAGGTCATCGAATGGGCCAACGACTGCGAATACGGTCTGGCATCGTCAATCTTCACGAAAGACCTCAATATCGCCACCAAGGCCTGCCGCGAGCTGGAGTTCGGTGAGACCTACATCAACCGTGAGCACTTCGAGGCCATTCAGGGCTTCCATGCCGGTGTAAAGAAGTCTGGTATCGGCGGTGCCGACGGCAAGCACGGCGTAGAGGAATACCTCGTGACCCACGTCACCTATCTCGACACCTACGAGGACATGTAAATAGAGGGCGCCTTTTGGCGCCCTTTAATAGTTGTTATACAAACTATAGAAGTCATGAAAAGAATAGCATTCATCACATTGCTGGCATTACAGTGTGTGTTTATGTATAGCCAGAAAGCGACGGTCATTTTCGTGTACAACGACAACAACAACCTGCCTGGTGGCCCTGAGGGTAAGAACTATGCCGCCATCGTGAAGACCAAGGAAAGCAAGAAAAGCATTGTGGCGAAGAGTATGAACTTCATGAAGAAATACGGTTTCGTACCTGCCGACACCAAGATCAACGCCATCGACGAGTCGCAGTCAGATATCAGTTACGACGTGCTGTTCCCGCTTACCAGGTTCTATCACAAAATGATGCAAATGGACGCCAACAAGCTCTACTGCAAGCTGCGCTTCGAGTTCCACGACTCCAATGTGATGATCGTGTTCGAAGATATGCACAACAAGATTCTGGTACTCCACTGGTCGAAAAACAATGAGAAACCAAGCGATGCCAGGATTGACTATGAGAGTGAAGGCGCAGGGCTGATGATGAGCAAGACGCTGTTAGGCAAATTTCTCGTACATGCCAACCTCGACCCTGAGCAACGGAAGAACTTCTGGAAGGAAGCCGACAAGTACTTCTCAAACATCGTTGAAAGGAATAAGACCTACGACAAGCTTGTGAAAGACGGCGAAGCGATGTGGCTCGATGCCGACGGTATCATCAAACAGTACACCGACTATCCCGTACCAGGCGGGAAATACGTCATCAACTACCTCAGCAAGCCCGAAAGCAAGACACGCCTGCTGGGCATTCCGCCGAAACGCTGGGACAAACAGATCAAAGAACTGTTCGACAACCTTTTCAAGTCTTTCTGCCTGGAACTCAACGGCGACATCGAAGGAGTGGCTGAAGACGGCGAGCAGACATGGGCTTTGGAAGACGGACAGCTGCTGCCCACCAACGAGAAGCTGAAAAAAAACTACAAGAAGAAAGGTTTAAGCTATTTCAACCAAGAAGAGTGATCAGGTCATGAGAAGGAGTTATATAATGCTGATGCTGCTGTTGCTCGGAGCGATGACAGCCGCCGCACAGTCTTTCGAGTCTCTGAAGCGTTCAAAAGGCAAGTCAGAGCTATACACAGCCGTAGAACAGGCTCTGACGGGCTCCAAGCCTGTTCCTGAAGCGCGACAGGCCATAGCCACGGGCGACTGGAAAGCCCCATACAACGGGAAGACGCCCATCTACCTGGTGATGGACTTCCTGGCGACACACCCCAAAAGCCAATGCTCGCAGGCAGAACAGATACTGGAGGCATTCCTGGGCAGAAAAGACTTCGACATCAACCTGCGCCATGGGTCGCTCGTGCCGCCTTTTGCCTATCTCATACGCGAGAACTACGACCATCTGGGAGGGCGCTTCAGCTCCAACTACATCTCAGACAATGTCTTGAAAATGATGATCGAGTCAGGAGCCTCCGTCAACACCTATAATACCGATGGCGGCACACTGATGTCATTCGCGATGGACACCAAGAACGCCTATCTCCAGTCCTACTTCATCAGTCAAGGAATCGACCTGCGCCACACCGATGAGAAAGGAGAAGACGACATGTACCGCCTGATAGCCGAAAACAAGCTCGACCTGCTCCGTCAGGCCAAGCAGCGAGGCACGCTGAACCTTGACATCAACACTCTAAAGAACGAGCCAAAGAGCTTTGCCCGTCACAAAGAGCTCTACGATTTCATCGCCAACCACTGCGCCTCGCAAGCCAAGAGCTACGAAGACCTTACACTCTTCAGGAAACGCTTCTCCGACAAGAAGGCACTGGTCAAGCAGAAATACGAGACGATGGCCCGCCAGGAGACCAACGCCGCGAAAGACTTCAAGACCATCCTCGAGGTCATCAAGCGCTACCCCGACCTAGAGTCCATCTATGCCTCCAAACGCCTCAGCATCTATCGCGCCGACGTATCCAAACTTGATCCAATCTACAGAAACGCGCTGAAAGAGGCCAACAGTTCAAAATTCGGAAGTTGGGACGATCCTTTCGTACTGAAGTTCATCGACATGTACTCCGTCAAGACGAAATTCGACCCCGATGGCAAGGTGTCTGTGGCCAAAGAGACAGCAGACTTCTATGTGCTGCGCCATGCACTGAACGATTCCTTTCACAGCTATATCGGCAAAGAGGGAATCACGTATAGCCGAGGGCTCTTCGGCATACAAGTCCCACATTGGGAAAATGAAGACAGACCAGCATGGGACAGCAAGCCGCTCAAAATCGACAGGAAAATGCTGAGCGATGGAAGGGCTGTCCTCCAACGAGGAAGCAGACACGGATTTGCCCGTTTCTACCAGAATGCCGCGTCGATGCTGAACCAAAGAGAGAGAGCGCTGGAAGAATGGATCCGCAGTCAGGAACGCGAACTTGAATACAGCCGAGCCCGTTACGACGGGAAGAAGCAACAATACTATGACGAGATGTGTGAAAACTGCAAGATCGACGGGGAGAAAACCACCTTCCCGAAGGGCTATGCTGAAGCATACACAGGACTCTTCTGGCGAAAGGTGCCGGCACAATCGGAGGAAAGCGGACGTTTGGTATTGAAAAACGGGTTGAGCACAAAATGGAAATACATCTACGAAAGCAACAGATCCTATATCGAGGCTGAAGGTGGTGTCATAGTGTTTGAACGTTACGATAATGTCGACGAAATGGTTAAGGACATCATCGAGAAATGCAGATCCAGTTACTGTAAATAATCATTATCCCCCGCTCGATTGAGCAGGGGATTATTCATGTTTAGGCTAAAATGGCCCGCATCCCATACAACTCGTGGTACCTATCGCCGTCAGGAATGCCGTGAGCGCAGCTACTAATACCTTCACCGCCAGCTCGATGAACTTTTGCTTCTTCATGATTCGTTTTTTCTTTTTCGAGGAACGAGGAAGGAGGAATGAGGAAGGAGATTACTCCTGCGTCAGAGTAGAGGGTAGATAGTCCTTTCTGTGCCAAGGGCGGACAGTCCGTGTTTTTCTGCACTTAAACTATTCTCCTTCCTCCTTCCTCCTTCCTCCTTCCTCGAAAATCTAATTACCCATTGCCTCCGTCACCAGAGTTATCAGCCGTAGGGGCGAGCACATACGTCAGCGGAGTCTTCTTCTGGAATCGCTTCTGCTTGCCAGCGACGGTGCGCACTTCGCTCTCCACGAGATAGCCGAACTCGAAGATGCACTGATCCTTGAATGCCCTCGAGGTGAGCTGCTCACCCTTGGAGTTCTCGGGGTTGAAGTTGATCTTGATGCCGTTGATCATCGCGTCGGGACCAGCTGCCACCGCCTCGGCGAGGTTCGCCTTGCCCAGCTTCTGTCCGTCCACTGAGGGTGAGAACGTGCCAAGTCCGTCGAGCTTCACGGGCTGACCCTGAGCCAGCAACTCACTCATACACTCTACCACCTGACCCAGCACCAGCACGCACATCTGGTAGTCCGCGATCTTGCCGTGACCCGTCATGTGTTTGGCGAAGCCCTTCAGGTTCAGCGGCTCCTTACTGTCCACCTCTGCGAAATACTTACCGTACGCAGTACTCTCGTCGTTCTTGTTCTGACGGAGATTGATCACCATTGGAATGTTTGATCTTGCCATAATTTAAAAATCCTTTCTTTTCTTCTGCACTGCAAAATTAGTTATTTTTCCCGACACCTGCAAGCTTTTTCCTCACCCGAATCAAGTTCTTTCAAGTTCCATCAAGTTATAGACAGAAGAACAGATAAAAAAGACAGAATCGCTCGAGCTCTGCTCGCTTGCTACCAACGGGACGCAAGAACATATTAACATGTATTTTAGACAGAAGTACTATTTGGACATAAGATATTATTTTTTTAGACATAAGCGCTCGGCGACGTAAGGAGACGCTTGCTACCGAAGGGACGCAAGAACATAAGAACATAATTGCTGCGCCAGAAGAGAGAGAATAAAAATATGTTGTCTAAAAAATATGTTCTTATGTTCTTATGTCTTTTAATCATGTTCTTCTGCCAAAAATAAATTATGTTCTTATGTTCTTCTGTCTAAAAAATAATATGTTTAATATGTTATTATGTCTTTATACTATGTTCTTCTGTCAAAATTTGGTGATATGGCAGAAATGTGTATCTTTGTATCGCCGAAGAACATACAATCCATATGTCAGAAAACACAAGATCATTTGGCCGCACGGAGCTCGCCCAGCGCTATTTCCCCAACATCCAGCCGATGTCGGCCTGGCTGAAACTGAAGTCGCTGTTGCAGGAAGATCCAGCCTTAGCGCACCTCGCCCAGCTGCGCCGCCGTACGTTCCTCCCAGCAGAAGTAAACATTATTTACCAACGATTAGGGCAGCCTTGAGCTGCCCGTTTTCGCCTATTTCCGCGCTCTGGATTTTAGGCTATCTAAAGATTGATTTTCAACTAACTAAACCCGCCTTTTAGTTATACTAAAATCCAGCTTTAATTTAAGCTGTTATTTACGATACAACAACGACTCTCATTCGTCAATATATTTCAAATACCATTATATTTGTTGCATGTTGCATGTTGCATGTTGCATTTTCATGTTTCCATTCGAAAAATAGTTGCATATAATCTTATATATATTATATATATTATAATATATATAATATATATAAGATTTATTATTATACATTTCTCCCTGCCAGCAACGATTTTTCAAAATCGATTTTGCAACATGCAACATGCAACAA
>Ga0247608_10001469_pt1 | contig 32545 bp, 31 predicted proteins | sample 176DNAGHGlowgp2_FD_193490 | JGI IMG/M metagenome (GOLD analysis project Ga0247608, IMG submission 193490) | Sheep rumen microbial communities from Palmerston North, Manawatu-Wanganui, New Zealand - 1766 DNA GHGlow gp2 | ecosystem: Host-associated > Mammals > Digestive system > Stomach > Rumen ...
TTCTTAACTTTGGCCGTGACATCAGAAGGTGCAGAGTACGGTCGGTTGACACCCGACGGGACCCATATCACCAATACGTTCTCACCATCCACATCTTCGACCGAGATTCGTGGAGCATAGAATGGCTCAATCAATTGGTTGTATTGAAGCATTTCCCGTTGAATCTTGTCCAACTGGTTTGTTGGGATTCCCTTGACGGGTCTCTTCGCCATTCCATTCTCTTCTTCCACCCCCACGAGGATGTAGCCGCCACCAAGGTTATCAAAGTCGTTGGCGAAGGCACAGATGGTATGATAAGTAATTGCTCAAATTTATCTTACATATAATTGCCATCTAATTGACCATTAATTTTAAATTAATGGATTATTAATGGTAATTCGTGTTTCAACAATATGCACATTAATTTTGCTTACCGACTTATTATTTGCAATATCCCATTCGGTGATTGTCAAATTTGACCAATGCTTAATAATGTTTGTAATTTCTGTTTTTGATGCTAATGCATAATGTACTATTATCGGTTCGATAAGCTCACTACCTGTAATTAGCTTGACATCTTCTTGGTTGTTTTCATTACGAATGTCACCTTTCACATTCCCATTGGCATCAGATAAAGCAATCATTAATCCTGTAGAAAGATTATTCTTCCTTTTTTCTTTGTAAACCTTTCCTAAGAATTTCAACCAATCATTCATATTGATTGGATTTTCATGCGCCTTGCATTCACAAATTAATGGATATGTTTGGACTGCTCCTAGAGTCGCCATACGTTTCTCTGCAACAACATCTATTTCATTGCCACCTACACCAATTTCATTTGTAGCAACATAATCGTAACCATATGAAGACAATAATATTTTTACTATTGTTTCCAACAAAGTACCTTTCTTATCTTTGTTTTTTTCTAGTAATATAAGTCTCATATATATAATTGTTTATCTATCTTCCCTTAACAATGCATGCATGTATGATTTAGGCCGCTTTAGAGCTGAAATAGCTGAAAAGGTATGTCATCCTTGTCATTTCGATATCAAGTTGTCATATTGTTCACCTTTCATATAGTTACTTTTCACTTTGTTTACGGGGACTTTTGCCAGAAAGCCTTTTTCAACAAGACCTTCTAAGTCCAATCTGGCGGTAGGCTGACTTACACCAAATCGGTTCTCAACTTCCTTTACTGTAATGGACATCGTGGGATTATCTCTGAACAAAGATATGATGGCAGCCTGCCTTTCGTTCACGCCATATGTTATTATGTAATCAGAATTGCTTTGCCTTTGGGCGACTTTTCTTTTGATATATACTTGAAGTTCTTTGAATGCCAATTCAAGTACCCTTAGGTGATAAGTGATGAAATAGCCCAAATCCCCCCCGTCGGATTCGGTATAGAGGTACGACTTTTCATAACTTGCTTTACTCTTGTAAATCACCCTTGATATGGAGAGGTATTCTGTCAGCCAATAGCCTTTCTTTAACATATACCAATAGAAGAGTGCTCTTGCAGTTCTGCCGTTTCCGTCTACAAAAGGATGCACATACGCCACCATAAAATGGATGATAATTGCTTTGATAATGGGATGAATAAACCCTTCTTCGTTATCGCTATTAGCAAACTTGCACAGCTCATCCACAAACATTGAAATATCCGTGTGTGAAGGAGGTGTATGGACGATTTCTCCCGTCATATCATTTCCTACAACAACATCATCGGTTGTCCTGAATCGCCCCTCGTCGTCAGCCGAATCTAATGTCTGATGGGTCATCAAAGAGTGGATATGCAGTAATAATTCTGGAGAAAGGTTCTCATCTTTATGTTCCGTAATGAATTTGATAGAGGTATAATTGTTAGATATCATTTGCTCCGAACGGCTTCGTGGTGATATCTTCTTCCGAAGCATTTCTTTTGCAACTTTCCTAGTCGTAGAAGCACCCTCCATCTGGCTTGACGAGATGGCCTCTTCCATCAATGACGATATTAAATACTGGGTTCTGTCTTCATTAGGAATTACAGACGAGCTGCCCCAAGTGCCACCAAAATTCATATCAAAGTAATGGCACTGCTGCTGCATTTTGTTTGTGATGAACAATGTCAGGCCGTATCTCTTCCAAATAATTCTGCTTTGAGCAAATCTACTGAACTTAATTGCAGCCCATAGTTCCACAGCATCTATATCATTAGGACGGGGCTTATATTTCATATCAGACCAATACCAATAGTTGTCATTAGCTTCACTTAATAGCTGACGTGCATCATCACGTTGAACTATTTCCAATGCCTTCTGGAAAGATTGTTCTTTTATTTGTGGAGGTTGTTCTATCATGTTTTATAGTCTCCTTTCAAAATGCAAAGATACGAAAATTCTTATAGATTCTTGAAAAATCTATAAGAATTTCTTGTCACCCATACTGCCGAAATGCAATATAGATATGATTAATAGAATTATACGTATTTAATATTTTACATCAGATAGACCTCGGCCCCACTAAAAACTTATAGATATTATAAACATCTATGAGATTTTTTTAGTTTTTACCATCTATTTACACAACAATCAAAATGACCATGTGGTTTGTGAGTTTCCTGTTCCTTGCTCGTGGAGAGAAGTCAAGTGTGTTTTTCCGAAAATATAGCCAAACTATGGCCAAAACTGGAGTATAAAAGAAAAAAGATTTTGCGTTTTCGCTCATTTTGAGCTACTTGCAAAATCTCTTTGGTGCCCGGAACAGGAACGCCTTAAATATTTCTTATTATGTTCAATTGTCTATAATCGTGTATCTTGCAATTATTTATGCACTCAAATAGCACATCAAAATCCAGTAAATCGTCAAAAAGGTGGCCAAAAGGTGGCCAAGGGGAATGAGTCAAACATAATCCTCATTTGACATAATAGCCACCGGTTTTCCTTGAGCCCCTATACTCAATCAATCCATCTTCTGTAAGAACATCAATATGTCTGTCTATTGTAGGAAGGCTCTTTCCTGAAATATTAGAAATGTCTTTACGTTTGATACCAGGATTTAATCGGATAATGGTATATGTAGCCATTATCCTATCATTTATCTTATCATTTATCCTATCATTTATCTTATCATTTACCCTATCATTACCCCCCCTCGCAGGTATAGGAAGCACCAATTCAACCTCATCAATCTCAAATTTGTTTTTCAATTCAGGTTCTCCCCATTGGGCATCTTTCCAAGCGGATATGATGGTGGGGAAACCAGACCCGACATTCTCTCCATAACCAATCATTCGGAGCATATTCTGAATTCTTGGATTACGAGCCTTGGAGTTACCTCCTTCGTATATCATTTCGACAGGTAGTTTCAGCAGTCCAGGATTACGGAAACACAAGCGGTCGTTGTGCTTCTCAACTCGTAGTATTCCGGCATCCAACAACAAGTCGGAGTGTATGATGGCATTTGTGAAGGCCTCTCTGACTTTTGATTTTGGAAACGACTTTGGAAATGGTTTTTCTAGATTGCCCAAGCAGAGAATATTCGTTTCCAACTATTTATCAGATGTGTGGTTCTCGTTTCCACAAATAAAATGGAAATGACATTGCAATCAAAAATGGAAACGACCATTTAGACAAGATGTCATTTCTTCCTTCCATAGTATATATGTTTTCAATGCCCAACAGAATCACACCACCGATGGTGTTGGCAAATGCAGAATATGTTTCCCATACAGATTTCAGGGCTTCGGATTTTGCCCGTTTGCATTCCAAAGTCACACACTCACCATTCTGTAGTATATCTATTATTGTATTTTCATTGATGTCCATATCACCATTACTTTGATAGTTTTAAAGAAACGGAGACACACTGAAATTATTTGGATTTTAAGCAACATGGACGAATAAGTTACTCTCTGAATGATACTGGGACAAACCCAAGCCGACCGTTGTCGCGTAGTTCCATTAGCAATCGTCCGAGCAGATTGGGACCCCCATAGAAATTACCTTGTCGTTTAACACCCCAAGTGTCTGCCCAACTCTTCTTAAACGAACTTTGGTCTTCGACGATGTACTTGCCTTTGCTCCGTTCTAATGCAGCCTTAAACTCGTCACTTTGTTCGTACTTCAACTGAAGACACTGCTTCATCGCATCCACGATTATCATTCCCCAATCGTCTCGTCTATGGGCCTTCTCGTAGTGTTTGGCAGTCATTTTCGGATTGGATGCAGCATAGACCTTTTCTCGGACTTCTTTGTCCGTGAATTTCATCATCTGGAACAACTGCTCGACATTCTTGTACGTAACACCGTCATACTGTATCGGAGTAGGTGCGAAATTGCTGAAAACACCCCATTCTTCCTTGACCTTACAAAATGGGATACATTCGGTAACCGGGTATGTCTCTATCGAATAGTATTCGGGATAATACTTCTCAATGAATGGTGCTACACTGTAAAAACTCATTTCTTATCTGGATTGACCTTTTCGACTTTGGTGATGGTGATGACCGACTCGTCAAGCACCGCCATATTATCACCTAATGCAGGGTTCTTCCACGAGTAAGGCCAGCAGATGAAGATGACTCCGATGCTCACGAGAAACTTCGATGCAGCCTTCTCGCCTTCTATGTCTATATTTCCTGTCAGTTCTTTGGCAAGATACTTCCGAAACTCCTTGCCGTCTTCGGTGTATTTCGTCGGAATGGTATGCCCTAACTTTTTCTCTGCCTTTGCAACTACTGAGGGGTTTATCGGCTGTTTGAAGGCGATGTGGTTCTTCTCCGTCTTTTCGGGGACTTCAAGGGTATAGACGAAGTGTTCCGTGGCGGACTTGTTAGATGCCGAATAATGGACGGCGGATTCATATTTCGAGGTCACATAAACACCGAAACCAAACTTGACCTTTCCGTCACCTTCGAGAGCGTGTGAGAGGTCGAACTTATCAAACAATTTGTGTGTTCCGTGATAGAATGTTTGCATATCAATACTAAATGGGATAATTCTGTTAATACTATAGTCCGAATAACGTTACGACCAACCACAGCAGGCCGACAAACAGCAACGCCTCAATAAGAAATCCGAGAATACCGCCAATAAGGGCGAACGGCAGGGTCAAGATGTCCCAGAGCCAAGCAAGGATGTCAAGCAGAACAGGCCCGAAAAACTTGATGACGACCACCACTGCCACTATTATCAGTATTACAGTAAGCATCTCATATAATTATAGAAGAGCTCTAATATATCTTCTTCCTCACTGCCCTCAATATCTCCACCATCGCCCAAGTGTCCTGTTGGCAGTAACGTTTCAGGGCTTCTCGTCGTTCTTTTTTTGTGCGCATTTCACGCTTCTTGCCCCCGTCCTCGTCGAAGGCGGTAGGCACAGGGGAATCGTAATTGATGTAGGCTATATAAGCCTGCGTGCCGTTGCCAACACCCATTCCCTTGTAGGTGAGCGACGGGACGAGTGTCGGCAAGGTTTTCTTGATTGAATAGCTGCCGCTCAGTTTTTTGTCGTAGTAGTTGATAATCGTCGCCTTTCCTTTGAAATCGGATTTATAAAACTCCTTGTTAGTTTTCAAAAGGTGTATCAAGTCGGCCGATTTATCCCTTATCGCCAGCAGTTTCGCGCAGTACTCGGGGTATAGTTCGGCCAGCTCCTCGAGTCGGCCTTTCTCATAGCTGGTGTTTTGGGCAAGCATGGTACCCTTGAGCGAGCCGTCGTCGTTGAACTCGAAATGGTCAATGATGGCTTCCACCAATGCCCTGCGTTCATCATCATAACATTCTTTGTTGAGGAAGATGAAATTGTCCTTCTCCTTGTCACAAACGCCTGAATCCCGCTCGATATGCAGCGAGAACTCGAAGACCGACTGTGTGTAGGGCTTCTCGCCACGGAAGCGGGGTAACGGGCAGGGGAACCCCTCAAAGTCGAGGTGATAGATGGGATATTCTATCTTGCTGAACCAATACTGCATCTTGTCTTTGTCGACATACTCCGTATCGTTGTCATAGCAATCACGCTGTATTTTGTGGTTTTCTTTCACCAGCCAACTTTCCTTCACATCGTCGAACTTCCAGTATCCTTCGTTCACCAGTTGATACTTGTTTTCAATACCTCCTTCGCTGAATTTGCCTTGACAGAAAATGTAGTTGTTAGCCCTGTTTGCTTTGGGTACATTCCTTAGGTGTTCGAAACAGTGTTTGTAGAACACACATTCTGTGTTCTTGCCCCATTCGCACCAGTTGCCGACCGGCACGGTTGCTTTGATGTCGTGCGGTTTCGAGATATAACTCTCCAGCGTGGCAATCTCCTTGAGTATGAATGGTTGGTAGTCTGACGTTATTTCATTCATGTCGTAAAACGTCACGATCTCCTGTTCTCTCACTTCGTTGTACACACGTCCTCCGTCGGCGTCAACGGAACCGCCATACACATACTCGCTGTTCAGCACCGCCAGATAGTAGTTCACCCGTCGGTTTTCGCCCGCCCGCCTGAGGGCGTGCTCTATGACGAAGCGCTGGAAAGCGATGTCGTGTGGGTATTTCCCCTCGTCTCTATAGCGGTCGAGCAGGTGAGCTTTCTTTTGGTTGAAGTTCTTAAGTGCATCTTCCGTCACCTTGCTTTCGGCATGGTTGAGCCGCCAGATATTGCCCTCCTTTACAAACAGCGGGTACTTGTTTCCACCTCTCTTTTTCGGTGGTACATCCGAGAACATCAACCCCACCCATTTGCCCTCCTTATCGGTCTTCATCATGTATTTGCTGTTGGTCGTAGCCTTTACCTCGATGATATTTATCTCGTTTTCATTCTCGTTGTATATATCCACATAGCAGCGATAGGTGTGGCCGTTGTGCTCGTATTCGAATAGTTTCTGATTGTGCACTTCCTTCGAGTCCGACACGAACGTGCCGTGAAAATACTTTTTGGCAACCTGTAGTGCCTCGTCCTCTACCTGGTTGTAGTAGGGCAGCAGAGCCTCCAGTTCCTCACTCGGTTCAGCAATAAACGACTCATCTTCGTCCGATTCCGAATACTCTGCCGACGTCACGCCGACTTTCAATTCGTCCAGCATCTCCTTGCGACGTTCCGCAGCTATATCCTCTTTCCCCGTTGGGTTGTGTTCCAATTCCATTGGGCAATACATCGGACAGCGTGTCCAGTTGATAAATCTTGATTTCGAGATATACATATCGTTTCTAATTATTAGTGAACTGATTGATTGCTTCAAGCAATCAATCAATCGAAAAGGTTACTCTTCTTAGTTGCTTTATATTCTTGATTTTTTACTTTTAGTGGGTTCAATTACAATCAATCAGGACAAAATCGAGGCCTGTTTCATCAATGTCGAGCTGTCCGTGATAGATATAGGTTATCATGTTGATAAAATTGTCAACACGTTCAAAATAGTCAGTATTGATATCCCTTTTGCCCCATAGGTTTAGCCTCAAATAGTACGTACCCTCTCCAATAATAAAAGGACCAGAATACATTATTTTCGGTGGTGTGGAGTCGTCACACAGAATATTCTTCAAACAAAAACACCCATCTTTCGATAGCGTTCTAAATGGACTCCCATCTTTGGGGGTACTGATGTACGGGGCAAGGCGATTCAAGATATCTCTTCTTTGAAGATACTTGAACACGCCCGTTGCAAAACAACTGAAACTAGACTCTCGCACCACCACATTTTTCATCATGTCTTCCAACTTTTCGAAGGCAACTGCTTCTCCCCCTGAAGAGGAAGGGTATTTCGGGTAGAGCGAATATTTTAACGACAGTGACTCTATTCCATGATTGTCTTTAGCGCAGGATGTATTTGCATATTGGGCTATCAGTTTGGAATAGTCATCCTTGTGATTTTCGAAGAGGTAGGTCCCAAATCCATACGCGGCAGTCGCCCCTGTGCAGGACTGTTTGTGTTTGATGTTTTTTAAAGCACGCTCAAGCGCATCTTTCGCCAAAGGAGCAATGCCCCCTTTCGAAGATGCCACATGATCCAACACCACCAGACTGCCAAATTCGGCCATAGGCTCTTCCGCGTAGCTGTTCGGTTCCGGGGAACCAAGCCCAGTATGGAAATAGAACGAATGGAAGTATTCATGAAGCATTACCTGTCCCATCAAAAGCATTGTATCGTAAGGATTTTTGGCTCTCTCCTCAATGGCATCCACATAAAGTAGCACCCCAGAGGCTTTACCATTCCCATGCGTGTAGCTGCCATATGACTTTACTGACTTCACACTCTCATCAGCCTTATTGAGAGCAGACTTCAATTCCTTGAGCTGCCTTTCCCACAGTTTATACAAGCTCCAATTATCTTCTGGCACATCATCGCGCTGCAGATTGTCCCACAAATCCTTAATCATCTTCTCCAGCTCGGCAATCTCCCTTTCTATCTTGTCTTTGGATGGGAGCGCTTGGTGCTCAGGTTTTTCACCGCTAAGCACTAATTCTGTGTGCCGTTGAAGGTTGTCAATCTGAAAAAACAGCGACTTGTCAAGAAACAATGTGTACCTTGCCAACCCACGCAAGAAAGACTCTTCGTCCGAAGTTAGTTTGTGTTTTGGTGGGTTTTCGCTGTCAATGCTGTACCTGAAAACCACATCTTCTTCTCTTACCGTGTCGCCAAAATACTCGTCTGTTATATTACTTAAAACTCCCATAATGCGTCATATAATCTTGGTGTTAATTATTACAATCTCATCGGTAACTCCATCGGTCATTTTGTAAGGTTGTAGTGTCTTGGTTTAGAGTTATTCCTAACTACTCCAATTATTCATCCTGTAGTAGATTCTTCGATTAAACTAGCATAAATGCGGTCCAAATCACCATAATGCTCTAATTCATAAGTTTTCATCATTTGGTTCTTGTAGAATTCTTTTGCACCTTTTGGAACCAGTATCTTTTTCAGACGTCCTCGCCGAATATGGGCATAATTGCCCAAACCGTCATCACCTTCTCCAGCACTCATCATTGCGTTTATTAACCAATACATATCGCATATCATCCACCCCTTGAACTGGATTGTTTCTATCCCTGTGCATTCACTGAATGCCGTGGCCCTAAGGTCTGATACGGTATGTGGAATAACTATGCTGGACAACCCAATACAATTATCGAATGCTTGATTTCCAATTCTCATTATACCTTCCCTGAATTCTAAATTAGTCAAACTCGAACAACCCGCGAATGCGCAAATCTCAATTTTCATAACATCCTTATGAAAAACCAAGCTAGTCAAACTAGTACAATTTTCGAATGCTCCTGCGCCAATTGTCATTATGTCACCTTTGAATTCTATGCTTTTCAAACTCTTGCAATCTTCGAATGCCCAGGAGTGAATTATCATTACTGAATCTGGAAATACGATGTGCTCCAAATCTTGGCATCCTGCAAAAGATTCATCAGAAATCTCGGTTGTGCCTTCGGGGATAATTCCATGTCCTTGTTTTACTTCAAACTTTGCCATATTTTTGATATTTTTAATTGATGATTTCAAGTTAGCTCGTTTGGATTATCATTTTTTAGGTTTGCTTATACATTAGTTTTTTAAATTATAAAAATGATTCAAAGATAAGGATTACTTCACATCAATTGGTAGAAATCCAGCATCATATCCCTAAATTCACAGCTATTGTCGTCTTCCAACTTTTCGATGAACTCCTTCACCTCTTTTTCCCAATCCAAATCTTTTACTACCAGCAGGACAAATCCACTGAAGTCAAGCTTTTCCTGTTTGACAAGTTGTTTCAAGTCCCAGCAATGTTTAAAGATGTTAATGTCATGAACATTGATGATCAGCAATCCCTGTTTGACCTTGCCGGCTTCGGCAACAAGGCTCTTCCATAAGTCGTATTCTTCGCCGTCAAGCTCGTTGTTGAGCGGCCACGAGCTGTCAATCGTTATTTCATTGATCTTTCCTTTTTTGCTTCAGTTCATCATATTTCAGATGCTCTTTCACAAAATTGGAATCCAAGTGTTTTCCGTCTTCCGTGACAATGACTCCCTTACGAGGACCGTTCTGATTCCACGGAGTGATGCCCATAACAATGTCGTGTATTCTTGCCAAGTCACAAGAAACGTCAGCTTTATAGGCTTCTTTTTTATCAATTGAATCGCTCATGACCGTTTTTTAATTTAGACTATGACTATGTTTTCTATATTCAGTTCTTCCCATGGGTCATACACTACATCGCATAAACGAGACTACATGGCACCTACCCCGATTTGTCCAAATCTGCTTTCTTCTGTACAAAGTGAAAACCAGTCTTTTCAACAAGCCAATAACTGGGTCTTTGCTTGCAATCAAATACAAGTCTTTTATTATCTGGGAAACGTTCGCAGTTTGTTTGTGCATTGTGTTTGTATGATTACCTGATATATCGCGAGTTTTCTTTAGTTTATTAAATTATTTCACCCTATGGTTTACATTCAACAAATCAAATAGCTTTTGCTCAACAGAATTGTTATTTCCCTCATAATCAAACCCATCTTCATGTGTAATACAATAAGTTTCGGTTTCCGCATAAAGAAAATATTCTTTTAAATTTTTTTCATCACGTGACTTTAACTTTGCTGCAAAACCTTTGGGATTAAAATAAAACGAATACCGATATCCTTTAAAGGCAACCTCTATAAACCCGTCAAGAGTAACATTGATATCAGTAAATATACACGGTAGTATTTCTTTTTTATCATCGGTAATAAGACCGTACAAATTCGTTTCATTATCTTCTACTACACAAGTCCGAAGACGATGAGTATTAGATAAAACAGTATAATTTCCCTTATCAATTGATGTGAGACCTTTTTTCATTCTGGCATCTTCTATAGCGGAGATCTTCTGTTCCTCTTCATAACAAGCTTTTTGCCCCGCATCGCTCGTTATCCAGTGGTCATACATTTCATCAAAATTCCCTAATGTAATCCCAACATTTTCAACAAAGAATCTCTCTACCATTGCTCTCTCTAATTGATCAAGATTCAGATTCGAAAGAAAAAAGTCTTTTACTTCATTTTTATTCATATCTTTCTATGCAATTCCCTACACATTGCGAGGTTTTAGTCTGTAAATACTAAGTTTCAAAGATGCAGATTGCCTTCAAATCAATTGATAGAAATCCTGCATCATCTGCTTGAATTCGGTTCTGTTGTCGTCATTCAAATCCTCGATGAACTTCTTCACCTCTTTTTCCCAGTCCAAATCTTTTATCACCAGCAAGACATAACCGAAGAAGTCAAGCTTTTCCTGTTTGACAAGTTGCTTCAAATCCCAGCAATGCTTGAAGATGTTTATGTCATGAACATTGATGACCAGTAATCCCTGTTTGACCTTCCCAGCTTCGGCAACAATCCTCTTCCATAAGGCGTATTCTTCGCCGTCAAGCTCGTTGTTGAGTGGCCAGGTGCTGTCAATCGTTATCTCATTGATTTTTCCTTTTTGCTTCAGTTCATCATATTTCAGATGCTCTTTCACAAAATTGGAGTCCAGGTGAATGCCATCATCGGTGACAATGATTCCCTTACGGGTTCCCGCTTGGCTCCACGGGGTAATACCCATAATAATGTCGTGTATTCTTGCCAAGTCACAAGAAACGCCAGCTTTATAGGCTTCTTTTTTATCAATTGAATCACTCATAACTATTTGTTTTTTAGTTTATACTATAACTATTTAACAATTCAATATGTATTTCATTTCTTCTTTTGGGGCATACACCACTTGTCAATTCGATTTATTCACTCATAATATTGTCTTTTATTCCCTATTAATATTTCCAGACCCGGGACCATCTCTATCGAATCATTGTTGTGCTTCTACACGTTCGCCGAATTTGTTGAAGGCATACTCTTCTCCATCTTTCCCAAAAATCCAAATGCCTTTTGCAGTTCTGCGAATGGATTCATAAACAACTGGAACCCGTTCAACGCCTTGCCGGTCTGCCAATCCATACAGAAATCTGCCGTCTTCCAGTCTAATACTCACCCCTATCAAGCCATTCCTGCTGAACTTTCCAATACGGTCATATTTGCAAGGTATTACCTGCTTGAAGTTTTCATCAATCACGCCCCATTTCGTGTCACGGCAAATCTCATACAACCCTTTTCCACAGGAGCGGAGAACGGGTTTGTTGTCCTTTTTATATATAGGAATATTGTTGACTTCTGCAAAGACACGGTTCATTGGAGACACATATACCGGACACAGACAAATAGGGTATACGTGAAGGATGTCGTCTGTATTGAAATGGGCTCCGAGGTATAGGTGTTTTACATCCGGGCTAAATATAAACACCTCACTTTTGCTGTCAATTACAACGTCGGGGGCGTCCATTATACGGATGTCTCCCCAATACCCGTCAAGGAATAATGTATCTGTCTGCTCATCATAATAATATCTTGGAGGGTATTCATACACATCATCCCAACTAGGACTCAGTCTTTGCCCATCGATGATTATCGAGTCATTGATTGTGTCCCCTTGTGGCAGATTTACCGTTCCGTCATTTTTAACTGTATTCATACCTTTGAATATTATTTGTCTGTTTGTTACTACCTTTTTGCGATTATAGACCTGCCCCAAATAACACAGTGGAGCCTATCCTGATTTCCTCTTTCAGATAGTAAAGTCTGGACTCACTTGTATAACTATTAGCAGATTAGTTTTTCCCTTAGTGCATATCATCAAAAACGTATATACAAAACAAGCAAGCCTTACCCCTACTACTATTAATAAGTATACTGTCCAGAATCACCCTCTGCGGAACATTGCAAAAATCAATCTTTTCGGCAAGCCGGTAACTCACGTTTTACATTTGCAAATATAAGCAAATTCCACGATATAAATACAAACACCTATGAAAATAATTAACACAAACCGAAAAGAGATTGTGTAAATTTCTGGTTGTGAAAGCCTTCGAATATGTAAAAGGTTTAACAATTTAACACATTAACGAAGTCAATAGAAAATGAGATGTTGCTAAATAAAAAAAGAAGACCATTAGGTCTTCTAATTTTGGTGCCCGGAACAGGACTTCATCAATTATTCGTTATTTTACCTTATTGGCTGATATTGTTTGTATTAATCCTTTTCGAAATAAACCAGATATGACCACTATGACCAACAATTCTTCTAAAATATGACCAAATCATGACCAACCCATTCACAACTTAATATTTCACATTCCCCAGCAGTTCTTTTGCTGTCAACTCCATCTTGAAAAAGGAAAGCCAGCGTTTGCAGAAGTCATTTTATGTGGCGGGAAAGGGGTTCGGTAGTTTCATCTTGAATCTATAATGTAGAATAAACACAAACTTGAACAATAAAAACAGGGTAACAGCGTTATATTAATTATCACTTTGCCTTTATTAAAGGCAAATGTTTGGCGAGGCGGTTGCAGTAAGCTCTCCGTCCAACCAGTTTGAATAAAGATTTTTGAGCCTACATTATGAGAGACATGGAGCAACAGATAAAGTTCGTATATATTGACGATGCCGATATGGTCGCTAAAATGATGAGCGGACATAATGGTGCATTGCACTATGTCTTTTACGACCATTATGATTCGCTGTTGCGCTACAATGCAGCTAAGGCAGCTGGGAGGAAAGGTGTAGAAGTGGATGATTTGATACAAGAGTTATATCTTTACCTCAGCGCTGACGATTGGGCACGCTTGCGTCGTTATGACCCCCAACATCCTTTTGCAGCTTGGTTTTCAGTGGTGTCTTTTCGATTTTTCAAAGATATTTCACGTTCCATGATGGATTTGGACTCGCAAGTGCCTATATCAACAATAGATGACCATTCGCCATTGCTGGCTGGTGGCACAAACATCTCTACCTTAATCATGGACATTAAGAACACACTCAAAAATTTTAAGCCACCGCGCGACCGCGACATCCTTGAAGCTATTCTATTGCGCGACGAGGAACCAGCCGACATAGCGTGTCGCTACAACATCACGGTCGACAATCTCTACAACATCAAGCGGCGTGCATTAGAACGTTTTCGCAAAATGTTTTTGAAATAGAAAAGGGACGAGAAAAATGAATAATAACACACATATACCTACTGATGAGCAATTGGCCGCGTATGTCAGCAACACAGCCTCACCCAATGATGTGGCAATTGTAGAGGCTTGGATAAATGAAGACCCAAAGCATCTCGACGAGCTGCTTGATATCTCTGTGGCAGCATCTCTGCCCGAGCGGCAACGTGCCAAGGTACATTTTGTGCCGTGGTATCGACGGCCTGTCTATTGGGCCGCAGCGGCTGTGGTGGTCATTGTGTTGGTGGCGGGAGTGTTGTGGTTCCAACCCGCAGGTGTTCCCGAAGGGCCGATGGTCGCTGAGACCGATATGCCGACTGTAGTTGGAGAAGAACCGTCGACACCCACACAGAAACAGACTTCGTCGGCTCGCCAAATAGTTGAAGAGTCGTTGCCCTCGCTCACTATTCATCGTGAGGAGCATACCACCGCCACTCAAGCCGTGGCTGCCACATCCCAGCCTTTGCTGGAACTGTCCTACCCACGACGCATTCGTGAGGTATGCGTGGCAGGGCAACCCTTTACATTCCGTTGGCAAAGTAATGCAGCCTCCATTACCATACACGTTTACGATGCTGACGGACAGCAATTGCTTGAGAGGGATTTGACAGGCAGTTCCGAATATACAATTCCTACCTCAACAATACAAGGACAGGAAAAAGTGCAATGGACCCTCATCGCCTCGTTTGCCGAGGGACAGAGCATAAAACGTGAAGGCATAATAGTTCAAATAAATGAATAAAATACAGAATAATAGATGATATGAAACGTCACACTACATTAATGGCGGCCAGCATTATCCTCCTGCTGTTGTCAGGCAAGACCGCACAGGCGCAGAACGAGGCAACGACTCCAGTGGGCAGCCTCAATATAGTCAAAGAGGTGAAGCCTCCCATTCTCCAGATAGTAGGGCAAGTGGCATTCAGCGAGCCCTCGGGTAACCGTGCTATTGATGCGGGCGAGCGTTGCAAATTGAGCCTTAAGGTGAAAAATGCCGGTATGGGCGATGGTTACGGCTTGGTTGGACGCATCCGAGCCAAGGGTAGGGTGTCGGGCGTGACTGTACGCGACGTGACCCTTCCCACCCTAAAGGTGGGCGAGACCTATACTGTGGAGTTCCCGATAGAGGCAGACATGAGTACAGAGGACGGCATGGCTGATTATCTCCTTAGCATCGAGGAGCCAAACGGCTTTAATCTCCCTGAGGTGCCGGTGACTGTCGCTACCCGTGCCTTTCAGGCTCCTATGGTTGAGTTTCGCGGCCACATTGTCGAAAACGGGGCACTTACCCTTGCAAAGAACACGCCCTACACCATGCAGGTGTTAGTGCAGAACACAGGTCGCGGCACTGCCGAGCAGGTCAATGTAAGTCTTGTGTTGCCTGAGGGAGTGTATCAACTCGATGAGAAAGACGCCCTTCGCAACGCACAAATGACACCGGGGCAGTCTCACACCATCAAATACACATTCATTGTTCCACAGAATTATTCTCGAGGCACAGTGCCAGTCACCATCCGCATCAGCGAGCTGTATGGTAAATACAGTAAGAACGGACAGATTAGTTTTGACTTGCGCGAACAGACTGTGGCAGACCGCACAGCCTTCACCCCAATCGACGACACACCCGAAGATATTGTGGTGGCCTCGCTGGGTTCGGATGTCGACCGCGACATACCGAGCATTGCAGCCAATAACAGCACACTGCACGTAATGATAGTGGCAAACCAGAACTACCGAAAGGAACAGCCAGTCTCCACTGCATTGAGCGATGGCAGAATGACTCGCGAATATTGTGTACGAACCCTTGGTGTGCCAGAGAGGAATGTGCAATTGCTAGAAGACCGTACCAGTGCAGAGATGCAGGCGGCGGTGGAGGATTTTGCACGAACTATCCGCTATAATCCCAACGACCGTTTTATCTTTTTCTATTTTGGTCATGGAATGCGCGACCAAGATGTCACAGTGGCAGATGCCTATCTGATGCCCGTCGACGGCAGTTCGCTTCGCCTACAGCAGACCGGTATAAGTCGCAACTGGATGATACGGCAGTTCGAGCAGTCGAAACCCAACCAGTTGGTTGTCTATCTCGAATCTTGTTTTAGCGGTGCCACCGAAAGTGACCAGATGCTCAAATATGGCGAAAACTCGTCAGGGCTGCGGTTGGTGGACGATGTGAAGACCACTTTCGCGGGCAATATAATACTGCTCACAGCCTCATCGCAGTCGCAGACTGCCAACGCCTATCCACGGCAGCATCACAATGTGTTCACCTACGAGTTTCTAAAAGCGTTGAAAAATAGTCGGGGCAACGTCAGTTGGGGGCAACTATTCGATGATGTAAAGCGTAATACTACCCGCACGGCATGGAACGAGTTGGCTCGCGACCAAGAACCCTCCATTGTGGTTTCAACTACCCTTGGCGATGCATGGAAGAAGTGGTCTGTAAAGTGATAATTATGTAAAAACAATCGATTCCATGAAGAAAATAGTGTTTTTCATGCTGCTTCTTGCAGTCAGCAATGCCTTGTTGGCACAGCAGGTGAGTAACACCCGCTTTGTGCAGGACGGTAGGCAGGTGAAGATATACTACGACCTGTCAGAGACGGCTGATGTGAGCATCTATCTCTCCACCGATGGTGGAAGAAGCTATGAGATAAGTCCCATAAGGCATGTTAGCGGCCATGTGGGTAAACAGGTGGCACCAGGCAAAAGTCGTTGTGCTGTATGGGACGTACTATCTGACAGAGACAATCTACAGGGCAGTCAGGTATGTTTCAAGGTAAGAGCTGTACGCCAAGGTGCCAACCAGACCTTTACGGTAGGTAATGTTAACTTCACTATGGTGTATGTTGCAGGAGGATTCTTTACCATGGGATGTACTTCTGAACAAGGCACCGATTGCGAAAATGACGAGAAACCGCCACTTGTTGTAACACTAAGTGACTACTACATCTGCGAGACGGAGGTGACTCAGGCATTGTGGAAAGCGGTGATGGGAAGCAACCCAAGCAACTGGAAGGGCGACAACCTGCCAGTGGAGAATGTGTCGTGGGAGGATGCACAGACCTTTATCCACAAGCTGAACCAGATGACGGGCAGCATGTTCCGCCTGCCCACGGAGGCGGAATGGGAGTATGCCGCCCGTGGTGGGAACAAGAGTATTAAGTTCAAGTACAGTGGAGGTAACATTATTGACAATGTGGCGTGGTATAAGGGCAACAGCGATTCTAAGACCCACGTCGTTAAGAGCAAACGAGCTAACGAGTTGGGACTGTACGATATGAGCGGGAACGTGTGGGAGTGGTGCAGTGGCTGGTATGGCAACTATAGCATCGGCTTGCAGACGAATTCCCATGAGGCAAGCACAGGTTCTGACCGTGTTATGCGAGGGGGCAGTTGGGACAGTAGTGCGAGTTTCTGCCGCGTTCCGCATCGCGACTACGACTCGCCCCTGTTCCGCGGAAACGATAATGGGCTGCGACTTGTCCTTTTGCCCTAGTTTACCAGAGACTCTGCTAAGCAGAAAAGACAAACAGGCACACAGGAGATGTTGCCGGAGTTTGTGGAAAATATGATTGGGGAAAAAATAATATAATAATAGATGATAATTAATTCTGATGAAGAAAGCACTGCTTTATATTATATGGTTAGTTTCGGGTTTTGCCGTGTTGGCACAGCAGGTGAGTAACACCCGCTTTGAGCAGGACGGCAAGCAGGTGAAGATATACTATGACCTGTCGGAAAAGGCTGATGTGAGCATCTATCTTTCTACTGATGGGGGCAATACATACGAGCCTACTCCGATTGAACATGTTAGTGGCCATGTGGGTCCCCAGGTGGCAGCAGGCAAAAGTCGTTGTGCTGTATGGGATGTACTATCTGACCGAGACAAGTTGCAGAGCAACCAGATACGCTTTAAGATAAAGGCCGTCAATCAGAGAATAACATTTAATGTATGTGGCGTCAAGTTCAATTTGGTTTATGTCGAAGGTGGCAACTTTACAATGGGTTGCACTTCCGAACAGGATGGCGAATGCCGGGATGACGAGAAACCGGCACATAGCGTATCCCTCTCTGATTACTATATTGGTGAAACAGAGGTGACACAGGCATTGTGGAAGGCTGTGATGGGGAGTAATCCTTCTTATTTTAAGGGCAACAACCTACCGGTGGAGGATGTGTCATGGGAGAATGCACAGACCTTTATCCGCAAGTTGAACCAGATGACCGGCCTCTCGTTCCGCCTGCCCACCGAGGCGGAATGGGAGTATGCCGCCCGTGGTGGAAAAAAGAGCAGAGGGTTCAAGTATAGTGGAAGCAATACTTTGGACGAAGTTGCTTGGTATAATGAAAATGGTGAAGCAAAAACCCACGTTGTCAAAGGAAAGCGTGCAAATGAATTGGGGATATACGACATGTCTGGAAATATTGAAGAATGGTGCAGCGATTGGTCTGGCAGCTACAGTGGAAGGTTTCAACAGAATCCACAGGGACCTAGCACAGGATTATACAGGGTCTACCGTGGCGGAAGTTTTTGCCATTTTGCAGAGGGTTGTCGTGTGTCATTTCGCATTACGTCCGAAGATATATCGCCAACACATGGGATAAGACTTGTATTATCTCTATAGCTTACAACACATTGGTTGGTAAAAAAATAAAATGGGCAGAATATGATAAGAAAAGCTATATTATTGGTTTTATGTATGTTGTACCAATCTTTAATATTTGCACAACAGGTAAGCAATACTCGCTTTGAGCAGGACGGCAAGCAGGTGAAGATATACTACGACCTGTCAGAGACGGCGGATGTGAGCATCTATCTCTCCACCGACGGGGGCAGGAGCTATGGGTCAAGTCCCATAGGGCATGTTAGCGGTCATGTGGGGCGACAGGTTGCGGCAGGCAAGAACCGATGTGCTGTGTGGGATGTGCTGAGCGACCGAGACAAGCTGCAAGGTGGTCAGATATGTTTCAAGATAAGAGCTGTACGACAAGGTGCTAACCAGACCTTTACGGTAGGTGGTGTTAACTTCACTATGGTGTATGTTGCAGGAGGAACCTTCATGATGGGTTGCACTCCAGAGCAGGGCAGCGACTGCTGGGAAGATGGGACACCAGCACACAGAGTTACCCTCTCTGACTATTATATCGGTGAGACGGAGGTGACACAGGCACTGTGGAATGCGGTGATGGGAAACAACCCAAGCAAATGGAAGGGCGACAACCTGGCGGTGGAGAATGTATCGTGGGAAGATTCTCAAATCTTCTTACTCAAGCTTAACCATATGACAGGAAGGTCGTTCCGTCTGCCCACGGAGGCGGAGTTTGAGTATGCCGCCCGTGGAGGCAACAAGAGTTTGGGGTATAAATACAGTGGTAGTAACAACATATTCGATGTGGCTTGGTGGGGAGACAATTGCATGACCCATGCGGTGAAGACTAAACTGGCCAACGAACTAGGGCTGTATGACATGAGTGGTAATGTGAGAGAGTGGTGCAGCGATTGGTATCATGATAGATATAGTAACTTGTCGCAGACAAACCCCGAAGGTCCCTCCACTGGAGCGAAACGTGTCTTGCGAGGAGGCCTCAATTGCGGCATGGAGGAATACTGCCGTGTTTCGTTCCGCGGCTGTAACGCGCCTTCGGAACGCTACAATTACAACGGGCTGCGGCTTGTCCTTTGCCCCTAGTTTATCAGATACTGCTAAGCAAAAAAAAGCAAACAAGAGAGGTTGCCTGTGTGTGGAGGATATATGATTGATAAAATGTAATAAAATAGATGATAATTAATTCTGATGAAGAAAGCACTGCTTTATATTATATGGATGGTTTCGGGTTTTGCCGTGTTGGCGCAGCAGGTGAGTAACACCCGCTTTGTGCAGGACGGCAAGCAGGTGAAGATATACTACGACCTGTCGGAGACGGCAGACGTGGGTATCTATCTCTCCACCGACGGAGGGAGGAACTATGAGACAAGTCCTATTGGGCATGTCAGCGGACATGTGGGGAAGCGGGTTCCGGCAGGCAGCGGGCGCTGTGCTGTGTGGGATGTGCTGAGAGACCGTGACAAGCTTCAGGGTAGCCAGGTGTGTTTCAAGATAAAGGCTGTTCGACAGGATGGCAAACAGGATATTACGATTGGCGGAGTCAGCTTTTATATGGTATATGTAAAAGGTAGCACTTTCAGGATGGGTTGTACCTCTGAGCAAGGCAGCAATTGTAGAGATGGCGAGATCCCTGCCCACAGCGTAACGCTGAGCGACTACTACATCGGCGAGACGGAGGTGACACAGGCGCTGTGGAATGCAGTGATGGGGGACAACCCAAGCCATTGGCAGGGCGATAATCTGCCAGTCGAGAATGTGTCTTGGGAGGATGCACAGGCCTTTATCAGCAAGCTGAACCAGATGACGGGGCGAAACTTCCGGCTGCCCACCGAGGCGGAGTGGGAGTATGCCGCGCGTGGCGGCAACAAGAACTGCGGATATTTGTACAGTGGTGGCAACAATATAGGAGAAGTGGCTTGGTATGATGGCAATAGTGGGAAGAAGACCCATGCGGTGAAGAGAAAGCGTGCTAATGAATTAGGACTGTATGACATGAGTGGCAATGTTTGGGAGTGGTGCAGTGACTGGTATGGGGCCTACATCGGTGGCTTGCAGACAAACCCAGCAGGTCCTTCCACAGGGTCTTTTCGTGTCTTGCGCGGTGGCTGTTTTGAAAACTTCGCGAGGGAATGTCGCGTTTCACACCGCCACAATTTCATGCTCTCGCAACGCAGCATATACTGGGGATTGCGGCTCGTCCTTTTGCCATAGTTTAGCAGAGACCGACGGAGTTGGTGGGATAAACAGGCTTTCGTCCTATTATATATAGGACAAGGGAAAGAAACAAGCGGAATATTTTGCTAAGGGCACGATAATGGAAAACTGCGGACGAAACAGCTGTCCGCTTTAATAGGAGACTAAACGAGGAACTATGATAAAGAAAGTTGTTTTGATAATTGTATGTGCGCTGATGTCGCTGTCGGCGTCGGCACAGCTCAGCAGGAAAGTGTCTGCCGAGGGGGTGAGTGTGGGCAGCGATGTGCGTGTGGTGACCCAAGAAGCGATTTATGCTGCCAAGCGCCACGCCCTAGTTGAGGCGGGCATGGCAGAGGCGGTGCATTCGCAGGGCATAGTGTTTATAGAAACCGACAATACGGTGGCGCGGGAGCATGTGGCGGCAGAGTTGAGTTTGCTGATGCTGGATGGCAGAGTACGCGTGAAGCGTGCGAAGTGCGACACGAGTCTGGTGAACGGCATGGTTCAGGTGAAGGCACAAATACGCGCCGAGGTGTTGTTGGACGATGTGGAGGACGAGGAATTCCGATTACGAGTGTCGGGGCTGCACTCGATATACCGTGAGGGCGAATCAGTGGAATTTGACATTGAGGTGTCAAAGGATTGCTACCTACGGATATTTTGGTTTGCTCCGCCCGAGAGCTCGCAAAGCGAAGGTGGTCAGCTGTACCCGATGACAGGTAAATATTACGATAGGCTCTTTCGTGCCGACAGTGTGTATCGTTTCCCCAAACTGCCGACAGATTGCGTGGTGGGGAACCCACAAAGTTTGGAACCGACCAACGACGGAGTAGCACCGGTGGAATACAATGTATTGTTTGTGGTGGCACTGAAAAAGAAGATACCCTATGACCGACCCGAGTGCAGCTATGAGGAATTTGTACAGTGGCTTTGGAGCATCAATGCTAAAGAACGCGTCATGCAATATGGGCTAATAGGAATAGTAAAGTAGGCCTAGAACGAAGTTTATTTTGAAAAAATGACTGCCGATGATAGATTTGGATGAGCAAGTGCCTATTTATTGATGAAAGGGCAGAAAAAACAAGTCAAAGAATTATTAACAAACAAATACTATACAACTATGAAAAAGATTGCACAAATTTTCGGAATGGTCATAATGGCCGCATTACTGATGGTGGGAACCCCTGCAGAGGCACAGAGCCGCACACAGAAAAAAGATGCCAAAAAGGAAGCCAAGAGACTCCAGAAAGAAGGATTCTTGACCATGACAATCCCTATTCAGCGTCAGCTGGAGGACTACTATGCCCGAATGAACGAGCGTGACGAAGACGGGATGCCGAAGTATCTAGTGGCAACAAATCTAGCAGTGGGTAATAGCTATGCCGCCGCCCAGATGGAGGCTACAAACATCGCCAAGGTGAGGCTTGCACAACAAATACAGACTATGGTGATGTCGCAGGCCAAGATTGACCTTGCCAATTCCGGACTCTCAGCAGAGGAGGCGGCATCCATCACCAAGGCATTGGAGAAAAGTACCCTCATGGTGGCGCAGAAACTGAATCGCGTGTTGGTGGCACAGGAGTATTATCGTGTGCTAAACAACAAAAACTACGAAGTGCATGTAGTACTGCTGCACAGCACCAAGGCTGTGCGCGACATGGTGCTACAGGATGCCAAGAAACAGTTACAAGATGAATTGGATGACTTCAAACCCGAACATGAGAAACTATTGGACGGCATAGTGAGCGAAGGTGTGAAATAGTGTAACTACATGGATTAAGGAGGCCCAGCCTTATGAAAAAGAGTATGCTATTAGTTGCCATGCTGATGGTAGCCATTATCGCCGCCGCTCAGGTGGACGAGTGGCTACCGGAAGTGGATAGCGGCTGGATAGACCAAAGTAATTTCGACCAATTTAAGCAACAGGCAGAAAAGAGTTTTGACGGTTTCCGAGACAGTGCCAACGCCCGCTTTGCCCGCGCATTGGCTGGCAAATGGACTCCCTTTGAGGTGAGCAAACCTATGGAACGTCCGCACAAACCCGAACCTACCACGCCGCCCATAGCCCCCAAGTCAAAGGGTGGCAATCCACGTCAGCCTGTACCAGAGAAACTGCCCGCTGGTCTTGTGCAACCTCCGCCCCTGATACTTCCCCCTGAACCGCGACAGCTGCCTGTTCCTAGTGTTCCGTTAGAGTCGCAGGTCATGGAAGTGCCATTCTATAGGCAGGATGTGGCTGTTGAGGCTCCGTTGAGTCAAAAGCTATCACAATGTACAATGGCCGACAACAGTGAGGGTTCTGTGAGCCGATTTTGGCAGGCCTTGACAAAAAGCGGTTTAGATGGTTGTGTGAAGCGGCTCCTACTACAGCAGTCGAGTTTTAACTTAAACGACTGGGCTATGTACGACATGACGTGCCGTGTTGCTGCTAAGCTCTTTGGCGATGCTGACAGGCAGGTGGCCACCACTGTGTTTCTTTTGAACCAGATGGAATATGACGCACGCATAGCCCGCACCAAAAAAGGGTTGGCATGTATGTTGGTGATGGACTGCACCGTGTATGCGGTACCTTTTGTGACGATGGAAGGGAAACGATACTATCTTTTCATGCCGGGGAATGGACAGCGAGATTTAGAGGGCAACGTATATACGTACACTTGCACATTTGATTATGCTCATTTGGTTTTCGACATGGATATAGTGAGTAGTCCCAAGTTTTCACAGCGACAGCCGTCTGCACCATATCGTTATAAGGGAATAACGATGCCAGTGAACCTGAATTTGGTGGATTTTTATGCTAACTATCCTCAAGTGGAGATGACAGTGTACGCCAATGCCGATGTGGACAAGACGTTTCGTGACCAAGTGGAGCGGGCTTTCAGACCTTTGGTGAAAGGAAAGGATGGTCGAAGTGCTGTGGCGACATTGCTCAACTATATGCACTATGGATTTGAATATGCCACTGATGACGAGCAGTTTGGATATGAGAAGCCTTTTTTCTGTGAAGAGAATTTCTATTACCCTAAGAACGACTGTGAAGACCGTTCGATATTGTTCTCCTATCTTGTGCGCTATCTGCTGAGACTGGATGTGGTATTATTGGAATATCCCAACCATATTGCTACGGCGGTATGTTTTCCCGGCAATGACGTGAGGGGCGACTACTATATGGTGGACGGCAAACGCTATGTGGTGTGTGACCCCACATATATCGGGGCAGACATAGGTATGACCCAGCCCGATTACCGTGAGGTGAAGGCTGAGATTATCCGGTTGCGCCCATTATAAGACATTCCAATAATGTAGCAACTAAAATGAGGGAGAATAATACCTATTAAAGTTTGCTTTTATGCTTTCCTATGTAATTATTGACAATTGAAAATATGTATTTTTTCTTCTTATAAAACCATTATATGGTAACTGTCAACTAATTAATGTTTAACCAGCTTATTCAATGATGAGGAGGTCATTTAACTCAACAATATGACATTACATTTGTTTTTTTCATGGCAGGTAGAAACAGATACAAAGAAACAACACAATAAGCCATTTATTTTGGAGTGTCTTAATGCTGCAGCAAAAAGAGTGCAAAACACAGGCGAATTAAAAGGCATATCTATTCAAGTTGAGGAAGGTGTTAGTGGTGAAGCTGGTAATCCAGATACCATAGGAGTTTGTGAGAATCGGATAGACAATTGCCACATCTTCGTAGCAGATATGACCATTGCAGAGCATTATACTTGGTTAGAGAGATTAGCATCAAAGCTGTCTGGGAAAAAACACCGAGTAGGGCCAAACCGCAATGTTATTAATGAATACAGTAGGGCAAAGGCAAAAAAAAGGGATGGGCAGATAATCACTATAATGAATACCATTAACGGTGACGTAACCAAAGATAATGAACTGTTTCCAATTGATATCCGTAAATACAGATTCCCAATCACTTTTGCACTTACCAAGGATGAAAAGTATTATAGTAAGAAACTGTACAATAAAGTCAAGAAAGGTTTCATAAATGAGCTTGCCAAGGCTATACAAGAGAGCGCAAAAGAGGCCTTGAAACATTTGGAAGATGAAATGATTCCTTTTGTTAATTGAGAGACTCATAAAAAAATAGGTGACTTTAGAGGCGGCTATGCAGATACTCCTGACCTTTTGGAATTAAAAGAAAAAATTATAGAGAACAAGGGAAATATTCGTATCTTGGGAATGTCGGGACTTGGTAAAACAAGACTTGTACATGAATCTTTTAAAGCACACAAAGAAATCTATTGGTATTTCGATTGTCAATCTGGCAATTGGCCTTTATTGAAAGAACGTTTGCCTGTTGTTTTTGAAAAATATAGTAATTATGTGTTGGTCTTTGACAATTGCGATAAGGAAACTGGCTCAGAGATTGCTAGCCTAAAGCGTTCTTGCCAAGGTTTAAATCCAATAATAACAATATATAATGGACTGGAGGAGAGTTCGGATTACCTTTACACTCCTTTATCAATGCAAGAGAAGTATGATACCGTAGTGGAAAAAATAATCGAACGGTATTCTGCCCTATATGAAGCAAAGGACAAGGATAGAATTCTGGATTTTGCAGGCGGTATTCCTATGATGGCACAATTGTTGATGGATGGTTTACAGGCGAACCGAGTTTTGGGCGATGTGTCGAATGATAAACTGATGTCGAAGATTCTTCTGACCGAAGCCGATTCCGAAAGCAGAAAGATAATGCAAACCCTATCGCTTTTTGACTTTATTGGGTATAAAGACGATTTGCATCATGAGATTGAATATGTGATTAAAAACAAGGATATTACCAACATTGCTAAAGATAATGATGTTCTGTGTAATGATACCGACGAACTAATAGAGAAAAATCTTAAACGAAGAATTTTAGAGCAGAGAGGAAGAAAAGTGGGTATACGACCTGCCCCAATAGCTTTTTATTTAATTGGAGAGTGGTTGAATAGTTGTTCAGATATCAGGATGACTCGTGTTGTAAAAGCCTTGCAAGAGGCCGAATGTTCTGTAGCACTAACCAATGCATTTGCAGACCAGTTTAGGAATATGGGGTTTAATGAGAAAGCACGCCAAATGCTTAATCAATTGATGGGGCCTAATAGCCCTTTTTCATCGGCGGAAGTGATTAACACGCAACTGGGTTCACGTCTCTTTCGCAGTTTTGCAGAAGTGAATCCAGTAGCAGTGGCCAATACGCTTTGGAACACATTGGGTACTATAGATATTGAAAAACTACGTACAATGGAAGAGGGACGTAGAAATATTGTATGGACGCTGGAAAAACTATGCTTTGAACCTGCGTCATTTGAACCTGCGGCAAAACTAATGTTGAGGCTTTCAATAGCGGAGAATGAGGAAATTGGGAATAATGCCACACAGGAGTTTATTCGGCTATTCCCAGTTTTACTGCCAGCAACAGCTGTTGACTTATATACTAGACTTGCATTTTTGAAAGACCAATTTGTTTTCGAAGAAAATAAACCCATACTGCTACGTGCCATTAAAGCAGCACTCCATACAAGAGATTTCCTATACATGGGAGGTGCAGAGACACAAGGATTGAAAACACTGACAAACTATCAGCCACAAACTAATAAAGAACTATATGAGTATTTGGAGGGCTGTATTGATTTGTTGGAATCTGAAATGAAACCAGAATCACCTTATTTTGATAATTGTATTGATATGATTGAGAATGATTTCAATAGCCTAGTTTTATTTGGAGTGGCAAAACTAATATTTCCATGTCTTGACGAAGCAATAAAACTAAAGAAATATGATTGGGATTTAATGCTGAATAACTTGTATTGGCTGAAGAGACAAACTGCAAACCCGTTATCAACTTCACTATCAATTGAGATTGACAAGAGGATTAATGTTCTTACAAAAAAGGATTATGTATCGCGTTTCCATTATGTGTCACTAAAGCACAGATGGACTCAGAATAATGATATGAAGGAGGACGCATACCAATATGAGGTTCTTGCTGAGGAGTTAGTCCAAGAGAGACTTTATAATGTTAATTTGTTAAAGAAAATCTTTGCATTAGATAATATCTATGTTGAACCGTATGGTGCCAAAATTGCCGAACTTGTTTCTAGAGAAGAGAATTATACATTCTTTATTAATGCATTGGATTCACTAGCGGTTGACAAGAAACTCGGTTATGCCATAGTAAATCAGTTCCTACGAGCTGTTGATGAGTCATTCTTTGTGGATGCATTTTCAATCCTGATGGAGAGAAAAGAATATAAAGTGTTGTTTGCTGCTGTAGCTACTAGAAATTATCCCATTCAACATGACTATGTTGAGAGATTGTTCAGATGTGTAAAAAGCGGTGATATTCCTGTAATACATTTTCAACATTACTGGTCAAATCTAAGGAATGAGCAACTGACAGATGATAGCACCTCCTGTTTGTTTAGTCATATTATCGGGATTCCTGGCGGGACGGAACTTGTTTATTGGATGGCAGAATTCCTAACATTTGGTCAGAAGCTGCAAGAATACCCACAGACTACAAATGTGTTAGAGAATATAATTATTGATTCTCAAAATAATAATTTCTCAGAGATGCGTTCAGAATCATTTTGGCAGATAGTATTCACTTTACTCGAAAGCAAGCATAGAGATGTACTGGCCAAAGCAATTAATAAGAGAATATTTGATTATTTGGGATTTGATAATACTGCGTATAGTAATTATAATATAGAAAGGACATATTCAATCTTGCTTGAAAAGTATTTCGATGATATATGGCCTGATTTGTCTAATGCATTGTCAGGAGAGAATGTGCGTCTTTCATACATTCTACTACAGATGTTAGGAAGTACTATTAGCAATACAACTATATCATCAGGTATTATGTTTCGTCAAGACCATACGAAAGAGCTGTTGGAATGGTGTTCAAAAGACCCTCAGAAGAATGCTCCTGTACTAATGGCAATGGCTCCTGTCGGTGGTGATAAGCCTGATACATTCTCATCTATTGTTATGGAATTGATAAATAGATACGGTGACATACCTTCTGTTTTAGATTCTTTGTCATCCAATATGGGTTCCTTTTCATACACAGGTTCAATTTTGCCATTATACAGTTCTCATATAAAAATGCTGAAAGGATTAACAACACATCCCATTGAGCGAGTAAGAATATGGGCTGAAAAGATGATAAGAGGATATGAACAAACAATGGCCCTCGAAAAGGACTTTGAGGACGAGCACGGGTTATAAGTTCATATAATATTTTTAGTGTCCGATAGCGTGCTTCTCCAGACAAGGTAGTCCACATCGAGGTGCAATGGCTTGTTCGCATTCGCCATCATACCGATAATGAGATGCCTCTGCGTGTAGCAATGTCAGAACAGCGAACAATAAGATGGGTGTACTTTCACTGTACCTCTTCCTATTGTTTTTCCTTTTTGTTTGGGTATAAACTGCAAATATAAAAACAAATAGCGGACATACTATATGTCAGTCTTGTTTTTCGACATATCCGAAAAGATTATTCGGTCACAAATAATTGTTTTTTTCTATCCACAAGCAATAATCACAATATTTTTACGTTATAGCTCTATAATGAATAGAGCAAATACCATATTGCCGAACATGCTCGAATGGGCAGTCACTCGCGCAGGTCATGAATATCAAGCCTATCTTGATGAACATGACAATGTGAGAAAATGGGCTATGGGAGAGAAAAATCCAACACTAAAGCAACTGGAAGAATTTGCCCATTCGCTTCATGTCCCTTTGGGATACTTGTTCCTTGCTGAACCACCCCGTGAAGAGATGCCTATCCCTATGTTCCGTCGGGTAAACGATAGGTTAAATATTGACATTTTCGACACGGTGAACATCCTTCGCGACCGACAAGAGTGGTTACGGCAATATCTCATTCAATTGGATAGTCCCGAACTTCCATTCGTCGCTGTTCACAATCAGAACGACAGTCCTGCGGATATTTGTGCCACGATGCGTCAGGTGCTTAGCCTTCCGATTGATTGGGCAATAAAACTGCGTACTACCGAAGATGCGTTGAATAGGCTGGCTGAAGTGATGGAGAAGCATGGCGTAATTGTGAATTTCAACAGCATTGTCGGCTCGAACACCCATCGTACGCTTTCTGTGGAAGATTGTCGAGGTTTTGCTTTGGCTGACAAATATGCCCCCTTTATCTTTGTCAACAGCAAAGATGTTAAGGCTGCTCAGGTGTTCACGTTGGCACACGAGTTTGCTCATCTGTTGATTGGCTACAGCGCAGGTCTCGGTAACATGGAATTGGAACAAACTCCAGCCATGGAACAACTATGCAATGCCGTAGCCGCAGAGTTCCTGTTACCAAGAGCTCTCTTCAACATCCTTTGGCACAACTACAATGACGATTTTGACAGCATAAGCCGAAAAGCGAAGATAAGCAGATATGTGGCGGCAAGGTGTGCAAGAGATTATGGCTATATTACTACAGAGGAATATCGGCAGCATTACCATCAATGGCAGCAAGAACCTCAACCTCAGAAAAAGGGGTCTGGTGGCGATTTTTACGTCAACGCAATCCGTCGTACAAGTAGAACCTTCCTATTGTATGTCAATTCTGCCTTGAGCAGTAATCAGATTTTACATACAGAAGCATATCGTCTGACGGGGTTAAAGGGAGATACTTACCGCAAGGTGTTCAACTCCCAGTACATTTATGAATAGTCGGTTATGAAGTATATCTTCGACACAAATAGTTTCATTACACCACATCGAGGCGGGTACAACCCTTTAGATGTGGCAATCAGTTTTTGGAACAAGATACATGAGTTGTCGGACACGTCCGTCATCATAAGCATTGACAAAGTGAAGGATGAATTGTTTGGTCATGATGATGAACTAAAGAAGTGGGTTAAAGAAACCTTGCCAGGAAATTTCTTTGTAAAATTCGAATCAGATGCGACATTGGCAAAATTGCGTGATGTCTCAGCTTGGGCTATTACTCACAGAACATACAACGATGCTGCCAAAAGAAAATTTCTGGACATTACCAAAGCCGACATTTATTTAGTCTCATTCGCTGCAACTTGGCCCGAGGACTATACTATTGTCTCTTTTGAGAAATCGAACCCACGCCAAGTTGGAGAAATCAAGCTGCCCGATGCCTGCAATGCTTTTGGTGCCAGATGCATCATGATGGCCGACATGTTCCACGAACTGGGCCAGACATATTAACCCCTCTTTTCTACATTCACTAATGCCACGGCAAGCCCCTCACGCTTGCCGCTGTTTTATTTGTGGTGTAACTGTACACAAGTTAGAATATTTTATTCTGCCGTAGATGATAGATTTTTCATGGCTGCTCCCTATTTAGACATAAAATAGGTAACAGTCATGAAACGTTTTTGTACAATACTCTTATTGATGACGGCACTCGGTTGCCAGGCACAAATCCTGCAAAAAGGAGTCAAGATTAATTATGGTTTGAATAGTTTTCTCACCCAAATGGATGTGTACGACTGGAAGTCGGAGATTGCCAATAATGGCGATTTTGGGGTGATGACTAGGGTGAATGTTTGGAAGCTGTATCTTCAGCCGGAAGTGTACTTCGGAATCAACAGTTGGCGAAACAACCAGAGTGACGCCAAGGCTACGGTGTCGGATTTGGTCTCTGACTGGACAAAGTCTGTCAATTTGACGACTCCCATGCTGTTGGGTTATAAACTCGGCAGCACAGAGGCCAGAAGCATTGCCAGGGTATTTGCCGGCCCTGTATTCAATAAACTGATAGGCTCACTTGATGATTACAGAATGTTCTCGTCGGTCATCGGCGTGGGATTTGATGTCGTAGGAACCGTATCGGTAGATGCCCGCTATATGATGATGTTTGGAGAGCATGAGATGTTTGAGGGGAGTGCCAGTGGATTACAGTTGTCTTTGGTAATAATGTTCTAAGTTTTTATATATGAAAAAGATTGTAATAATACTCCTGCTTGTTTGTACTGCCTTTGCCTCCTTTGCAAAAGGCGTTGTAAGAACCACAACCACTGATTTGAATCTAAGGGTTGATGCCAGTTCTACAAGTCGAGTCATCCTGACCATACCACAAGGGACACAGGTTTATCTCCAAGAGGATTGCAATTGTGTTTGGGTATTTGTGACCTATAACGGTTATTGTGGCTATGTGAATGCTCAATATCTCACAAAGAGTGTCCCTGCAAACACCACGACTGCAGTGGCTCAGGAGCCCATAAGACATTACACAAACAGCTATGGGAATACGGTACAAAGCCCCACTCGCTATAACAAGACTCCCGCTGGTGCAACGGCATTGTGCAGGGACGGGTCATATAGTTTCAGCCAAAGTAGAAGGGGTACATGCAGTCATCACGGCGGAGTTGCCAAGTGGTTGTAAATAAAGAATAGTAAAACAGCTTATATTATCTGTTATGAGTGATTACGAAAATGAGAATGAAGACTATTCCACCTTCTTCTCCGTAATGTCTGCCATATTTGCATTTATCGGAGTAAACTACTTATTGGGATTGACTTCTCTGCCCATGTGGGCAACAGGTATCATTAACCTGTGTGTATATGTTTTCTTGCTCTTTATGTCCGTTAAGGCTGCACGGCTAAGGGATAAACGAAAAGACCGTCTGGTTAAGAAAATCCTTGAAGAGTTGAAATACAATGGCTTTATGTGTCGTATGGAAGAGGGGCATATTCGGATAACCCGACATGAACGAGACTGGCGTGTGTATGTGGTAGAGACAAGTCATCCGAGGATTTGGAATGTATTATTCTCATATCCATTTACCATGGACAATCCAGAAGCTGTCAGTTGGGTGGGTTACGATGTGCTGGCAGCAGAGGCCAACTCTTATTACCCTATAAAGGTTATTTGTAACAATGGTCAATTTGCCTGTAACTACCGATGTGCTATTGGTAACACAAGCGACTTTATGTTGGAGTATGACCGAGCTTGGAGGATAATAGGGGAGTCTGTTGAATGGATGTCCTCACAATGGGATATGACGAAACAATATTTCCCTGCCCATAGGACTAATGAAAATCGTGGGCGAACAGTAGGATTTAAAAGGGAAGAAAACACACTCCCAGTAGTATAATTTAGCAAGATGGGAAAAAGAACACCCCTCTTATCTACAATAATGAAAAAGGACGAGCTATCTCAAATTATTCTTTTCCAATCTTAAATATATCTTTAAGCTTCCGTAATGTGTTTATGGCTCGGCCAGTTTTGCTTCTTACCCGTCTGAGAGAAAGACCTGCACTTAATAGCTCGAGTTCATATTTGTAAGTCGTTAAATAGTCCATTCGTGTTTTTGTGTAACCCATATTATCCTCCTTCCTATGCTACATTATCTACGAACTTTTTCTTCATTCTCTGAACAGTGCTGACACCTACCCCCTCGTTCTTGGCAATCATCCGAATGGGGTATCCCTTCTTCAACTGCTTAATTACCCCTGCATATTCTTCTTGCAATTTCTCATCAGGTTTCTGGTATCCTTTCTTTCGACCGACCTTTCCACCTTCGGCGATATACTTCTCCTTTCCACTGTTGAGCCTGTACTTGATGTTTTCACGTTCCATCTCGGCACAGGTGGCAAGTACCGAGATGAAAATGGTGAGGAAGGGATGCTGCTTGCCATCTGCATTGAAGATGGACAACTGCTCCTTCTGGAAATAGACATTGAGGTGATGTTCTTTGCAAAGTTGCACAT
>Ga0247608_10001471_pt1 | contig 32479 bp, 37 predicted proteins | sample 176DNAGHGlowgp2_FD_193490 | JGI IMG/M metagenome (GOLD analysis project Ga0247608, IMG submission 193490) | Sheep rumen microbial communities from Palmerston North, Manawatu-Wanganui, New Zealand - 1766 DNA GHGlow gp2 | ecosystem: Host-associated > Mammals > Digestive system > Stomach > Rumen ...
ATAGTTTTGATGTTAGTTCATGATACTAACGTTTCCTGTACAGTAACATCACCAGTGCTGTTATTAACACTGGTAACTGGTATATTATACGCTGTTCAGTTATGATATATTTTCTTTAAATTCGCCATTTTTAGCTATATATAAAGTAAAAGTTTCAATCTGTTGTCTTAGAGCTTGGTAAGTTATCATACTCTGTCTGTGTCTTTACAAAGCTCGTATTGAAATCTACTGTTGTAGCAGTTGTTGAGTTAGCTGTAAATGTTCCTTTTGAAGTACCTCATTGAGTTAATGTTAATGTAGCATTTCATACTGTAGGAATAGCTTGTGCTACTGCATATACTTGTGCTTCTGTAGCAGGTTTAGTTCCTGTATTAGTGGCTGCTGTAGTTTTGCTAGGTAATACTGGCTCAGATGTAAATGTCTTAACTCCACCAACACTCTGATTACTAGTTAAGTCTACATAATCTGAACTAGTTGGAATAGCACCTCAGTCTGCGAATGTCTTGTTATTAGCTCACCAAGTTACAATATGTCATGCTGTAGGAGTAGAAGGCAATGTAAGAGAATCTTGTTTCTTATATACCTGTGCTTCTGTAGCGATTGCTGTTCCTGTATTTGTAGCAGCTGTTGTTTTAGCAGGAACTACAGGAGAAGTAGAGAATGTCTTAGTTCATCCAATAGTTTGATTACTAGTTAAGTCTACAAAGTTACTTACGTCAAAGATTCATCCTAGTACGTCCCAAGCTGTACCGTCCCAAGCTAAGTTAGAACCTGCAGGGAATTTAGGTGCAGATGTATGTGCAGCTTCTACGTTATAAACGTCTCAAGCTGTTAATCATGTACTTGGTAAGTCAGCATAAGTAGCAACACTTCCTCTATAGATATATGCGTTACTTACTTTACCTTTAACATAATCAGCGATTGATTTAGCATCGATTACTCATGCAGTTGTAGAAGTACCTGTATCTAAGTCAGATTTAGTTACTTCTGAATAAGTAGTATCTGTAGCACTGATTGTATCTCCATTGATTTGGATATTAGTTCCTGCTGTTAATGTGTTTTGTTTCAAAGCAACTTGTGCCTCAGTTGCAATAGCTGTTGTATTAGCAGCACTTGCAGCACTAGATTTAGCAGGTACTACAGGACTTGTAGAGAATGTTTTAGTTCATGCTACAGTCTGGTTTGTATTAAGGTCTACATAATCAGAGTTAGTAGGCACTGCTATATTTACAGTTTTATCAGCACTCTGATTTAATGTGAACGAATCTACAGTTGTTCAGTTCTTCTGTATAGTAACTGTAGAGTTATAGGCTGTATTATAAGCCTCACCATTCAGCATAAGTTTATTAATTGTCTTAGTTCATGCCATCTTTTAATGGATAAGTTATAAAATTAAGAATAAAGCATATAAATCTTACCATCTGTTAATTTTGTATCTGGTAAGTCTTCATATTCACTACTAGTCACTACATAATCATCATACCTCAAATCATCTGGGAAGTCAGCTAATGTTAAGTCATTAGTGAAATCACTTAATGCTGTAGGTTTATTTTTTATGTAATCTGGTGAAGTAGTATCTGTTTGATTCCAATCAGCTTGTAATTGGATTACTGATGGTCTATTGATTAGGTCGTTATAATCTCATGAGAACGCTACTGTCGCTAAAGAATTCTCTAAGTCTGTAAATAATTGGTCTACTTCATTAGCAAAATATACTTGATTCCATGTTCACGTTCATCAGTCAAAATATATTTTCCCATCTGCTCAATAAATCCATCTACCATAATCTCAGCTTGTTGTTTTGTAATTTATTATTAGTCAATTCTGAGGTCGTCCATCAGAAGCCAACACCTTTCATACTGTAACTCATACTGGAAAGTCATCAGTCGGTGCTATTCATGTAACTAACTGTAAATCACAATACAGCTCATTATCTCAGTTCACGTGCAATAGATTATTAGCAGACCTTAATAAAAGGCTGATTACTTTATTAGCTGATATATCTATCGCCGTTCATTCAGAATATGGTAATTGTCATTCTACTATCTTTGTCATGTTCTAAATTACTCATATATAAAATAGCTATTTCAGTCTGATTCTTTCGAACTAGGCAAGTTATTATAACCTGTCTGAGTTACATAGATGTTCTCTGTTATATCTGGTTTATTGTTTAGGTCATTATAACTTCCAGATATTGCTACAGTAGCCACATCATTAGCTCATAGTTTTGCATTCCATGTACCTTTCTCTAAAGAAGATACATATAACTTGTTATTATATTCTGGTACATCATTAGTTGTAAGTGATACATCTCACCTCTGTCAGTTTACACTTGTTACATCACTTGTAGGAGTAGGTAATAGAATCCAATTGGCTGCAACTGAATATGGGTCAGCACTAAGTATATAAGTAGCTGAAGCATTAGTTACTATTGCCATATCTCATTGTGCAGCTTGACTTAGAGTTACTAAGTCTTCTACGTCATCTACTACAAATGTATGTGAAGTTACATTAGGAACTATTGCAGGGTCTAGTCTTCAGTTCCCTTTAATTACAGGTATGTTTCAAGGTTCAGAACCTATATCTAATGCTGCTGCTGTTCATAAAGTAGGTTTATGTAACAAATCTGAATATTCTCCACTGAATCCTACAGCACTAATTTCACTTCTTAGTTGAGTAAATAATGCGTCTACCTCAGCTTTTAGATAAATCTGTTTGAATGTCCCTGTTCAGTTATCTATATAGAGTTTACCATCGTCACCATATATCCATGTTACATAGTCTCAAGAAGTAGTTTTAAAGCAGAGCATAGTTCATGATTTAATCCATCCGTCTGCTTCTAGTACTCTTCAAGTAGTGACTCCTACTGGTAATGTATCAGTTGTAGCAAGTCCATCTTCTAGCTGTAGGTCTGTATATACTTCATTGTTACCATCTATCTTAATCAGATTATTTTCTTCTCTTAACAAAAGGTTAATTACTTTATTAGCAGTAACTTCTATTCATGCTCACCCTGTAACTGTTTTCTCTCATTCATATATTGAAACTCACATTTATAAGTCTGATTAATATATAAATTATCTAGCTACCACCTTTAATATATCTCAAGCCTGTCACATAACCATTGGTCTGTTTAGAGCTTGTAACTGTCTGTTTCGTGGCAGCTCTAATCTTCACTTAGGATTAAGTTCTATGAAGTCAGCAATATTACCATCATTAGTTTGATTAGATTCTGTATAGTCTGATATTAATACAGTTCATGCGTTATCCTCTCATGCTGTAATACATAGACTATCGTATAATGCTCAGTAACTATCAGTTATCTTATCATTAGGCGTAAATCTGTCTTGTAGCTTTGATACTTCAGTACCAATATCTATTGGTAACTCTTGCCATTCTCATGTCATTACGATTGTTGCAATCATCTCATATTCCTTAATAAATAAAGTTTTCTGTGATATTCGTCTGCCTGTTCTCACTTAACATCCAATTCCATCTCCTTCTGTACTTTCATATTCGCTATCTGAGTTAGTTCTCAGTTTTTTCTCTTTGTCTCTTCTAACTCTTTGTTTAGTTTGTATCTGTTTGTATCTTCTATGTATTGTTTAGAGTTCTCATACTTTTTAATCTGATTCTCTTCAAAGATTAGATTATCTTCCATTGTATAAGCTGTATTGAATTCTCTATATTGATTCCATAGTCCTGTCAGCCTTATATTACTTTTCATTATTATATTTCACTTATCACTGACATATACATACATTCTACATTGGTATAAAGACTAAATCATAATATATAGTAGCTGTAGGAGTATCTAACTCTGTACCTCACTCCAGTTTATAGAATGGAACATAATGCTGTCCTTCTACATGTATTTTCTCCATAATCAGTTCGTCCCTATTTGTCACGTACTCGTTATGTTCCCCAACCTTAGTATTCATTATTAATAAATAATCCCCATCAGATATGTCTATCATTCCTATTCCACTACTTTCTCTTCAAGAAATGAATCATTTATCGTGGAAAACCATAGGTTGTTTCGCTATCTTTTTTTGAATTAGCAATGTTTGTTCTTGAAGGTGGAGAATTGTTCCACTCAACGTTTCTACTGTTGTTTTTAAATCAGCTATTACTTTATAGAGTGAACTGATTTCTTTATTCTGATTCTCTATTTTTTCATTCAATTTAGATATAGCTCATTCTTGTAATTTAATGTTATCTCATAGGTCTCATATCTGTTTAGCTTTATATACTCATGAGTTTATCTCATGGTCTAAACTTTCACCTAATAGTTTGATAGACTTATCTAGTCTTTCTATTTCTCCATTAAACTGTGCTAATTCCTTATTCTCATATCAGATTTTTATCTCTATTGGTTTTTTGAATGCCTCTGATTCAAGTTTCCACACATTCCCTTTCTTAACTCACTCCTGTAAGTCCATATATACACTCTTTACTTCCATACCAATAAGTTAATAATAAATCTGATTGTATTATAATGTAAAATGGTGTTATCTTAAAATTTTTAAAAAAAAGAGGGATTTTGTCCCTCCTTCTTTATATATCTAATTCCACGCTATTTAGTTAAACTCGCTAATAAAGCAATTCATATTATGAATAGTATATACCTAACAACTCTCCAATTAATTTTGGATTGTTTTTTCTCTTTAGGCTCTTTCTTCTTAGCACTAGCTACAGACGTTCAATCGTAGCTGAATATTTCCATTATTACTAAAGCGATAATAGTTAATACGATTGCTGCTATCATGGTTGTGGTAGGTTATATATAAATTACTTCTTCCAGATTTTATCTTTTAATCTAGGGTCTGCTGTAATCATTTCGTCTCTGTAGTTATATGCGTCCATATAATCTTTTACTGGCAACTCATCAAGTTCCTTTAATGATTTGTGTGGATACGTTCAGAATTTCTCTTTTACTACTTCTATAGGGTCTCAATTATGCTTCATGAAGTATATATCTGGTCTTCAATGCTCTGCATAATTCCAATTAGCAGGTGCGAATTGGTCGTCCCATTTAGTCTTTGCTACAGGTTCGAATCAGTATTTTTCATATTCTCTTACTAATCATTCTCAATAGTTATCCATCTTTATTCATCATTTACTTATCATCTCGAACATTACAGGTTTTCAAGCTCATCCTCATACAGACGCAAAGTTTACTATGTCTTGGTCTGGAGTTAAAGCTCATACAGCCTTATCTTGATTAGCAAAGTTCATGTAAGTATCGTATTCCTCAATAGGATGAGTATCTACGAATGCAGCTCTAGGATTAGTACTTTTGATTTTCTCTGTTAAGTCTCTCATTTCTTGAGAACTCTGTACTTGTCTTATTGGTCACTGGCTCGTTCAAACTCCTCAAGGATTTGTTCAAAGGTTACTCATCTCCTTTGAGCTAGTTCCTGCATATCCTTGATTTCCTGCTCAGAGTACTTGCTCTTTGCTGATTCAATTTGCTCTGGTGTCATTTACAAATTGGTTAGTAGATAAATTATTGCTTGTATTATACACACCTTCCCCACCTTTGTCAAGAGAATTTATCTCTTTTATATTTCACAATCACATCTCTTGATATGTAGGTGAAGTTGGGTTTGTAGTAACGAATCATTTTTCTCATGCAGCTACTCATCATTGTGTAGTTTCTGGTAGTCTAGGTGTAGTATCTCATACTCATAATTCTTTGTATAGGTCGTCTACATATTTCTCTAATGCTTTCTGGTCTTTAATCTTATTAATAGCCATAATCTTCTCTAAATCTGCAAGTTTTTCAGTCATAGTCTCATGTCATCAGATTCGATTTAGCATATCTACTATTTTGCTTTTAACAGTAGGAGAATCCCATCATTTCTTTAATGCTAATGTAGCTACGCTTTCTGGAGACAATCCTCATCACATTACAGCTATCCAATCAGTTATACTAATAGGATTATTACCTTTAACTCATGCCTCTCGTTTAGTACTTCAATTAAGTATTTCTTTAGCAGCTGCAGTTTCTCTATTAAGTTCACCTAAGTTAGTGAATCAGTTTTCTTCAGCAACCTTTCTCTGCCAATCTCTTAAAGCTGTATCCATATTAGTTGCTCTCTCAGCCTGCTCTGCAGTTCATTTACTTAGATAGTTGAATTTATTATGTGCTTCAAAGTACCTTTTAACCTCGTTAATCTCTGACATTGTAAGTCATCACTTGCTATTTTTCTCTGCTAAAGCTATCATTCTATCAGCCTGTGGACTCTTAGTACCTATTGCGAAATCTACTACATCATCTAATACTTCAGTTAGTGAATCGTCAGTAAATTCTCATTTGATACTAGCCATAGCTTCGTCTACCTTGTTTTTACTATTAGTGAAGTAATTTACTATATCTTCTCAGTTTCTTAATCATCTATCATTTAACCATTGTCAAACACTCTGATTATATCTCTGATAGAATTTACTCTGTTCACCTTTAGTCATTCTATTAGCGTTCTGTAAGATTTTTTCTGCTAGATTTACTGCATTCTTTTTAGTCGCAGCTTTCACAGCTTTGTATCATGCTCATGCTATAGGTGCTATAGCTCATAGTCAAGCTCATAATGCTAAGTCTCAAGCACTAGGTAATTCTGATTCTGAAACCATATCATATAAAGCCATATCTCAAGCTCATTCTATAGCTCATGCAGCAGCTCTGTATCCTAAAGGTGCTTGTTTAATAGCGTCCATTGCTACCTTTCATAATGGAGTAGCCTTAATTGCATTCTTAGCTAATCATTCAGCAGTAGCCACTTGTGCGAGGTCTCAGACTAGTTTAGTACCTTTATAAGTCCAACTATCTTTATCTGAACCAATAGCTTCTGAACTCCAATCAGAATCTAGGTAATTCTTATATCCATTTACTAATTCATCTACCTTTGCATCATCTGCTCAGAATTGTTTAGCTACCCATCCAATAGCGTTAGCTGTTCATTTACCTATCATTCTGGGAAGTCATGTTACTGAGTCATAAGCTCATCATACCATATTAGTAAAGAAACCTGCATCATTTTCAGGTTTCTCCATCCAACCCATCTGTACTGCAAAGTCTTCTGGGTCTTGGTCTCAGTGAGTAAATTCATAGAACGCCTGTGAATCGTTAGGGAATCATTGTAGGTAAGTTCAGATTATATCTGAAGCATTACCTGTAACGTCATAACCCTTTTCTTTCGCTACGTCACTAATCATCTCTGCTAGTAGGTTTCCTCTTGAAGCTACGTTATATTGAGCTTGAATCTCTTTATCTGTAGCTGCTAGAGAATTCTGATATAAGTCCATTGTATCTTGTTCCATTTTAGCAGATTGCTGATTAGCGTACTCTATGTCAGTTTTTTCTTTCCATTGTTTGAAAGCTGACATCCTATTCTGCAGCAAGTTGTTAGTCTGCTGTTTTACGTTTACAGCGTTTTGTTCTTCTGGTGTCATTAATCTTAACTAAAGAGATAAAATATCTTGTACTGTATATTGACTCTGTTTTGAACTAGGTGTTGAATTACCAAACACATTCCATCATCCATCTGGTGTATAGTTGTAATATATTTCCTGTCCTCTGATTCATAGGTCGTTATACATCCAATCTGCTACTTCCTTAATTCGTGGTGTGTTTGGTTTAAGATATGTAGCTTCTCCATAAGACATTGCTTCAGATTCGTTCTTACCGTATAGCAAATCCACTAATTGTCTAATAGAAGTCTTTAACTGGTTCTTTGTCATTTTCTGATTTAATATCTCATCCATTCTTGCAACATCTTGAGTAGCATTTGCTGCGTTTCATCATTTCAAAGCACCTGCAGCTTCAGTTACAAATCATTCAAGTGTTGTCTTAAATTTAACTATCTTAGGGTCTCAGAATTCTTCTGCTGCTGCATTCTTTAGTCAGTTCAATGTCATACTTGGGAATTTATCTATTTCGTCTGCCATTTCGTATAATTCCTTAGCTGCCTTCATGGCTGTTCAGTTCCTAGAAATCCATCCTCATTGTTTACCTTTTTCCCATTGCTGTCTTACTTTCTGTCAGTTACTATAGTCATCTTGTTTCCATGCAGGATTAATATCTTGTGCTGCATTTAATAATTTCTGTGCTTGTCCTTTATCATATCACATTCTAGTAGTTAATGAATTAGGGTCAGTCTGTAGATTTAATAATCAGATTACTGTTTTCTTATCTGTATCATTAAGAGAATTAAATAAGACTGAACTTCCAACGTCTAATTGTAATCCATCATTTCTTGTAAAGATTCCATTAGATACGTTTTTACCTTCGTAAGCACTACCAGACGAACTTCATCATGTAGGTCTATAGTATCCTAAGATTGATTTATCATTAGGTGATACTGTTCTTCTATGTACCAATTCGTCATTATTCCAATTAGACTCTAATAGGTGTAATGTTCCATCGTCATCTACACTTTCTACTATAGCCATGTGTCAGTTGTTAGGGTATTTACTAGATGTCATGATTATTACGTCTCCGTCACTAGCGTCCGTAATCTTAGGGTCTATTAAAGACATCTTACTATCTAAACTTGATACATTTGGTAGATTTACTCCTAATTGAGATAGGTATCTCTTAACAAATGTACCACATTGTCCTCAGTAACTGTTATTAGCATAAGAACTAGAGAAAGTTGATAGTACATTCATAGATTCTTGTACTGTTAATGTTGATAATGGTGTAGTTCAGTTGGTAGTTCCATTCAACGCAGCTCGTTTCAAAGCTATTCATTGTCTAGTACTCCAATCATCTAACGCCATGCTTTCTCTCTTCATAGCTAATTCTTGTTTCTTTAGGTCAAATTCAGCTGCTCGTTTAGTCCTTTCCCATTCTTGTTGGTATCTTGACTGTGCTGAATTATATCTATTCTCTAATATGCTCATTTGGTCTTGTATCTCTGCTGTTCTGTTAGCCACATAAGCATTAACTATGTATTGTGGAACGTCTCATTTGAATACTGTGCTTGCTTCTTTCTTCAGATTTTTAAGTCTGTTCTGTAATACAGCCATATCTGATTCTATACTAGCCATTGTTTCACTAGCTGTAGAAGCTGCTTCATTAGAGTTTAAAGAACTGTTTACATTCTTTAGTATATCTGCTGTGCTTGTAGTTCAATTACTATAAGTAGCAGCAAAATCTGAAATAGAATTAGTAATAGCATTACCATTATTGAATGTTGGATATGTGTCTCCGTTAGTAATGCTATTTATAGTCATCTGTCATTTGAGTTGTTTAATCTGCTGTTGTACCTCTTGATATTTTGCAGGGTCGTATTGCATTAAATCTCTCATAGCTTGTGAATCACTAGGCATGGCATTAGCAATTATAGCAGCTGCTATAGCTCAGTTATCCATAGTTTGTAAGTCTTTAAATGTAGCGATTCTACTCTCATTCATAGAACGATATACAGAGTTATCATCTTGTAATGTCTTAATTACTGTATTCTGGTCTGCTGTAACCTTACCGTATAACTTTCATGCAGTAGACTGATTCAAATCTGATTCCATATTAGCAATAGCCTCTTCGTTAGCTTGTACTTTCTGTTCAGCTTCCTCTATAGTGTCAGCATAATGTCCGTATCAGAATTCATCTGGATTCACTACAGGTTCAGTTGGTTGTTGTTGAGTTGGCTGAACAGGATTATTTTGTTTAGAAACAATAGGTTGTTTCGTTGTATTTTGAACTGTAGGCGTTGCTGCAGTTGGTTGGCTGACAACTTGTTCAGTTGGTGCTGTTGCTCACGTAGAAACTGATGGAACTCATACTCGTCTCTTACCTTTCTGATTAGAAGGCAAAGTCATAGCTTCTCTTTCTGGGATTCATACTACGTGTCATGTTCAGTTAAGAGCATTGTAATGTCATTGTTGATTGTCAGCTTGACTAACAGCTCTGTTATAGTCATAATTCCATCCTCATGCAGTCTCTTCAAAAGTATTTTCTGGTCTATACTCTGGCGTTAGCATATCAGAAACTTTACTAAGTTTTATATCTTCCTGTCAGTATGGTTTAACTACTGATTCAACAGCATTTAATGCAGTCTTCCATAAAGGGTCTCACGCCTTAAATGTAGTTGGAGTATAAGAAGTCTTATTCTGATTTACTGATGGAGTAGACTGTAAGGTACTTTGTGGAGTACTTTGTGTACTCTGCCATGTTTTTTGTACTCACGTCTGCATTAATGGACTTACTACATTGTTTTTCTTCTCTGCCATTTATTTTAATATTTAAGAGGTAAATCTGTATAATTAATCTGTACAAAGTTTGAATAAGTCTGATATACTAATTCCTGTGGGTTTGCATCCCTTTCGTTATCTATACATCTTAGTACTAATACATCATTCTTGTTTAAGTTCCTTTCGTTATATCCAAAGGCTGTCATTTTCTGTATCAGCTCTCATAATTTAAAGCTAACCGTACATGAGCCACTTCATTCTGAAGTACTCACTGAGAATGTCTTGCTTACTTCTCATTCCCAATCAAATACTGCTATAGGTATTCAGCTTTGTGGATACGGTGTCTGTGGTGTATCCTTATTATACTTGAAGTATTCTAGGAAACAGTACACTTTCTTATTAGTAGGTTGAAGTAATATCTCTTCCTTATGAAACATTACATAATGTCAGTCCTTGTTTATCTTGAATGCTACAATTGCATCGTTTCAGAATCTCTGTGCTATTGCTTGGTCTTCTGTGCTTAATGTAGGGTTTCATAACCATGTAACATATCCTCACTCTTCCTGTAATGTCATTGCTGCAGTAGGGGAGGAGTTATCTCACGGATTAACCTGTCTTTCTGGATTAGTCCTATAATCTGGTTCAAAAGACATTTTCATCCAGTTTTTATACTGTACTTCTATAGTCTCACATGTATCTCCTACTATTAGCTTTGCTCACGCTTTATCGTTATAATATTTTCCACTAAAGATTAACGTATCTCTAAGTTGTATGAACTGGTCGTATGTTGAATGTGCTTCATTAGCAGAAATATTAAACTCTTGTGGAGTCGCTATGTAATCGTGCTGTCAATCATACTGTGTTCGTTCCATCTTTAATTTATATCATAAACGTTATTTACTTTGTCTTTTGTATGGTATCTAATATCTATCTGCCTTACTATTGGTGTAGCGTGTGTAGATGTGTTCTGTCTGATAACTATTGCATAAGTAATAGTCTGCCAATCAAACTTGAAACTTGAAGCATCACCACTACCCATATCGTTAAACAGATTTGATTTCTCTGTCCTTGTTTTCTTATTAGTACTATCTATGTGCATTACATGATACCATCAGTCTGATTCATTAAATGAATGTGTATCAGTCCATAAGTTGTTAGGACTTACATATATATCTATAGTTCATGTGTTGCTTCATACTGAATTAGCAGGGTTAAGTTCATAATTAAGTCTGATTTCATCCAACATTTTAGTCAGAGTTCCTCACTCCTTTCCTTCATATTCACGAGAGATTAGTACTCACATATCTTGGAATCCATCTACTCACGTATCATAAGCTCTCATTTTATAGCATCATCTATTAGTGCTAACATATAGGTATCATTGATTGAAACATACTCAATAAGGCTGTTCTTGATTAGTGTTAAACTTCCATTTCATATAACCTTTATCGTAACCTTGTGGAGTATATCTAAATCTGAATAATCCATAAGTATCTGCTATATAGAATGTTCAGTCTGTATATCACGCTTCAATACTACAAGGTCATACAAAATATGGTGCTTTATAGTTTACATCTAATGGGTCTAATCCTCATCTCTGATGGAATAATGCTACAGGTGTATTTCCTACCATCTTATATAGATTAACGAATCCATCTGTTCAGTCTTGACTTGATACGTAATAATCTATTCAGTTAATAGAATAAACTCTGGTTACTCTAACCCCTGTTAAGTCTACTACATTGTATACGAATGTACTTCTTAGGTTGTTATTACCTTGATAGTAATAAACCTTTGTATTCCATCATTCATCTACAGCCCATACCTTTAAGTATTCGAATGTACAAGTTAAGGCTACTACAACTACTCACGCTTCATATTGAAGAACTTTCTTCCATCCTGTTCTTCAAATTAATCATGTAGTAGATGAAGCTCACTGGTCTAATTCTGGATAATATACCCAGATAGAAGTAGGTTGATTAGCTCATGCACTACAAGCTACTACAAGCCTAGTGTTGTTATAGTTTAGGATAGCTGTAATCTGTCATAGCATATTTCATTCAGCTGTAGATTCATCTGAGATAGATTCATCTGTAGCTTCTGGATGGTCGTATGGAACTACCTTCTCTGCACTTCCTGCTCATGTGTTATTTACTCTACATAATCAGCTACCTTCAGTAGAGCTTATTCAATACCAGAAATAATCTTGAAATACTACTCATGGGCATACTCAGATTCTATCACTTTTATATGAACTTTCTCAAATTGAAGAACCTCCATTAGAGAATGTGCTAGCGTTAAATATACGTGGATTAGTATATGTGTCAGTCCTTAATGCTATTACACCATGCTCACCACAGCTGACTAATTGACTATTAGGATTTACTCAGCTAGCAAATTCAGCTTTCTGACTTAGCTTTATTCAGTGCATCTCATCATCACAGTTTATATTAGCTGCGTATTGAAAACTATGTTCCTGTCAGTAGTAAACATCTTGTGCTGTTCAGTCAGTCCAACTTACTTGACTAATTACTCATGTGCTTCTTTTTTCTCCTACTGCCATCTAGTTTATTAGTAATGATAAAAGTATCTTAAATCTGCAAATCATTCATCGACTGGTCTCTTATCCTTGTTTAGTCAGTATATGTTATCATGTAATGTAGATTCAAATTGTTGGTAATACCATTGTGCTTGTTCTGGATTCTCAGCTTGATAAAGTCTGAATGTAATATAGTCCTCTATAGCATCGAAAAAGTATCGTGGTAAATTCAGAGTATTTAGGTTAGTACTCATAGAAATGCCATCTACATTCTCTATATAGTTATAGTTTAGGAATATTCAGTTCTCTACATCCTCTGTAGGTGTAGGATATATCTTGATTGTGTCTTTATCTACAAAAGTATATCTTGGATTTCTCCTTGATATTCTTCACCATACCATAGGTTCTCCTCTTTGTCTTCATCATTGTGCTACCAACTTATCATTCTCATCATAAGTATTGTTAGTAGGTCTAATGTTATAATCACTCAGATTTATTGGTTTACATACTCTATATAATGGATTTCAGTTCTTATCTGTAGCATAGGCTACTCTTAGTTGAATAATACTATAGAAATCTGGTTTTCAACTCTCTCATAATGGTAATGAATATGTAGCTTGGTCTTTAGTTATATCTTGAATAACTGATGAAGTATTCTGCTGTCCAGATACATACTCCATTATCATTTTCTGAAAGATTAGCATTCCTTTCTTGAACCACGCTAACCATACTTGCTGATTAACCTGTGTATCTCACCTTAATTCTTCTAAACACCAATTACTATACATATTTGATATAGTTGCCATCTACTGCTTTTTAAGAGATAAATAAGTCTGTTTATTCTATGGGGTTAGCCACAGATTAAATCCGTTTGGTGCGAACACCACCAACCCCATATATATAAGCAAACTAACTAGATTAGTTTAAGTCTTCTTGCCACTGGTAGTCAGTTCCTGCTCTTGATTCAACTCTTACGATGAACAAGTCATTAAGAACAGCACATCCATACATACATTTCCATCCTACTGTAGCTCTTTGATTCAATGGGTCTTCTGTTCCTGCAGCACCAAATGGTTTGTAGAAAGTCTGAAGATTTTGAAGAGTACCTACTCCGTAAGCACCATCTCTGAAACAGTAAGTTGGGTATACGTTGAAGTCAGTGTCAGCATCTACTAAGAAAGGTTTTACGTTAGCTGAAATGTAAATGTCGTAATTTACACCTGCAGTTACGAATCCATCTTTGATTCCTTTGAAATCTTCGTAGATTAGTTTATTCAACCAAGTATTAGTAGAAGATGATTTAGCATAGTCTAAGAATACGTTAGGGTGCATAATAATCTTGAATCTTTCTCCAGTCTGTCCTTGTGAAGCAAGGAAAGTACATGCTTTAAGAATCAAGTCTAAGTTCATAGTATCAGCAGCAGTCAAGTCAGCTCTAGCTGTAGCAGAACCTGCATAGATAACTCCGATAGAACTATTAGCCAAAGTGTCTTGGATGAATTCATCGATAAGTCTTCCTGCATTGTTTGCTAATTCTCTTCCTTGAGCAGCAATGATAGGTAACAAAGTTTCTACATCTAATACATCTGAAATGATTGAGTAGTCTCCTAATTGTACAGGTACTGCAGTTACAGTTTTAACTACATTAGTGTGTCCATCTGGAGTAACTCCTTCAGTCAAAGCAGCTTGTGCAAGAGTAGTTTTCATTACTCATAGTCTAGGCCAAGTAATGCTCTTGTATCCTTGATGAGATGCTTTAGTACCGAATCTCATGAAAACAGTAGATGGTTCTCCGTTTTCAAGGAATGATTTTTGAAGTAAATAAGTAAGGAAATCATTTACGTTTGATACGTCATCAATGTTTCCAGTTTTCATAATGTTAGCAGCACTGTCTGTTGCTACGTTAAATCTGTCGAAAGGCATAATAAATAAATGTTTAATAAGCTAAAAGTATTTAGCTAATCCAACATTATTTGTACCAAGATTGTGTTTTCGCAAATTTGATTAATTCTTCTGAACTCATCTCATTTATCTTCTTACCACCCATCTCAGTTGTTGGGTTAGCTCATGCGATAACACTTTTAGGTCATTCATTAGAAGTCTGAGTCTCAGTCTGAGGTGCAGTTTGAACTGTTGCTCTTCAGTTTTGTCATTCATATAATGAAGCCAAATCGTCGATACTTAATGATGAGTATTTGTCTGCGAATGTATCGAAATCTCATTCATAACCTCTACTCTTCATCATGTTTCCAAAGTAAAGTTTCTTATCTGCAGCTCTTCATGCGATTTCTGCATCTAATTTAGCCTGTAGGTCAGCCATCTCTTGATTATGCTTCTCTCTCAAAGCAGCATATCATGATTTTTTCTCACCTTCAGTGTTATCAAGGTTTTCCATATCAGTCATCTGATAATAAATAGAATGTAAAGTCAGAGCATTCTACAACTCCGAATTGATTTAAAGTCTTCAACTTGACTACAATTGATTAGTTTAGTGTCTTGCAACTTCGGACATAGAATATTTGAGAGATTATTCTACTCATTCAACTTTCTCACCACGCATTATTGCTTCAGCTTTCTGTATAGCTTCTTGTGCTTTCTTAATTTCTTCTGGGTCTGCAGTAATAACTTTAATAAGTCTTTCTACTTCTCCCATTCCTTGTAAGAATGCACCAATAATCTCATAGTAAGTGTATCAGTCTGGTTTAGGACTAAAGCAATTGTCCTTAGCAAGTACCATGATGTCATCTTTCTGTTTCTCTTCTCTCTTTTTGAGACATTTCTTAATGATTTCCCATCATGCACTCTCAGCTAATTCCTTAACTGATTCGATTTCTTCATCTGTGAGGTCGTCAAAGTTCTTCTTCTCCACCTCTTCCTTAGCAGATTCAAGCTCTGCTTTCATCATTTCTTCTTCTAAAGCCATTAGTTAGTTTACTTATTAAATAAAATGGATTTATTATTCTGAATTATCCACTTGATAGGCTTACCATACGTAGTCTCTAATGAATATTTCACTTGGTCTAAGAATAGCGTCCTATCTATTGTGTCCATTCATTCAGTCATAATTGCAATGTCTTCCTTAGAGAGCATATCTATTCACTTATGGTACTTTCTCAGATAGTTATGTATCATTTTCCTATACACTTCCTTCTTGTACCTCTTCCTCTTAATCCTATCTATATCCTCTATTTTGATTTTCTCTCTATAGGGTTCTTCCTTGATTAAGTCGTTTATGTCTCTAAGTACTTGCCACATTTTACAATACTTCAGTTAAAAACTGTTTTAATTTCTCTACCATTTTCATATCTACATTATGTTTCTCCAACCATTCCTTGTCTTTCTTGTATACATCTGTAGTTAGTCAGTGATTTATTAGATACTGTCTAATATCTGCAGGTAGCTTGAACATAGGATATGGCGCTACTTGTGCTTCAAATTTAATTCTTCCTTTTGGTTTAGATACTTTTGCGTCTCAGATAGTTCCGATTACTTCTTCTGAAGACTTCTTAGGCTCAATGATTTCTTCAACCTTTATTTCTTCTTCTACAACGGTACTACCTATGTTTTCTTCTTCCATTATAGGTGCTTCTACTTTCTCTTTTTTCTTGAAAGAGATTTTTTTCTTTGCAGGCATTGAATTTAATTAAGATATAAATTATCCGATACCATTACTTGCATCTATTGACTGCATTCAACTTACATTCAATGATTTAGATTGACTTCGGTTAGCTCTGCTTCCCTCAGACATTCATGTTCATGAATCTACGTTGTTTACTGTGTCATAGTTTATGTTTAATGGGTCGTTATTCTCTCAAGCAGACTTAAAGTCTGTCACTTTTGGCTGTTCAGCTGTATTCATTTCAGTTGTTCATAGTCATTGCTGTACCATGTACTGTAATGCTTGTATAGCTCTGAACTTAGCGTCTGTGTCCTCAGCTCTGTTATAGTACCATAATCTCATTTGGATATTGGCATTCTGAGGAATAAAGATATTTACATTCTGATTTAGTAACAATACGTCCATCTTACATTGGTAATCTTCTGGAGTCATCTCTGTTACTGAATCTATCTCACTTTCGTCTAATCCATCGTAGTATGCGATAGCTCTACGGATATTATTTAGTAAGAATGGTGGTGTTCTTGGGTCTGATACTAACATGTTGTATTGTCCCATATACGCATTCTTTTTCTCTTGATAGATTATGTCCTTCATAATAGGGTCTACTATCATGATTGAGAAATCTCACTTAATATCTTTCTTGCTAACTTTCTTATATGTTCAGCTTAATCAGTTATTTACTCTACGGATTACTTTCTTACTAGAGTTTCTCCAATGGTATAACATGAAGTCTCTATATAGTTCTGCAAAGTCCTTAGTTCAGTAAGATAAAATCTGATTCTGTAATGATGTAATCATATTAGCATTGATTTTCTGTATCTTACTGGCTGTTGCTGTGTTAGGGTCTGAGTTAGAACTTAATCCTAATCACTGTGCTGTAGCATTAGTAAATGATTCTGCTAATGCTTTGTTCTTAATCATACCTAGAGAGTTATATAAGTCTGAACTTATTTGACTCTGTGGTAATTCATAAACCATAGAACTGATAGGTTTTGTAATATCTCTCATTTTAACAGGAAACCATCTGTTCTTAATACTCTGATTTTTCAAAGTATTAATATTATTCATGAATACCTGTTCGTCTATGAAGATATTTCCTCACATAGCCTCTCTAGTAACCTTAATCTTATATAGGTTCAAGAGTAATTGCTCTGTTCTATGTCAGTCTTCTATAATATCTACTAGTGATACTCACCACCAATCAGCTGCGTCATAAGCGAAACCATAAACAGCAACTGGTATTACGTTATCTGTCTCTGGTACGTCATATATATCTAGGATTTGGTCGCAGAGCATAAGTACAAGATATAACTTATTCTCTTTTGTCTCCTCATCATAAATATATGTGTAGTGATAGTGGATTGTATAATGTCATGTTGTCGCATTATAGCAAGTAGAGATACTTCTTAGGAATGCGTCCTCAGTTTCTAATCCGTTAAGATAAACATCATAGTTGTGAACTATCATTTCCTTAAAGTCCTCGTTGGCTGCGACTGGTAATTTATCTAATTGTTCTCTAGTTATAACTCTATCAAATCAGAAGAAAGGGTAGTCCTTAACTAACAATGAACCATCGTTATATGGATAAACAAATCTTGGGTCTATCCTCTGAACAGTTGGTACGTTCTTCTTAGAGTCATATCAAGTAAAAAGAAAGACAGCTTTTCAATATTTAGCCACATCTTCAAGTCACATGTATCTATCAAATCACCAATTCTCGTTCTGGTAGTCAGTCTTATACATGTCTGTAAAGTTTCTGGCTTCCATTTGGAATAATACGTTTTCGTCTTCCCAACTAACGTCTGGTTCGTTGATTATACATGTAGCTTGCATAGTCCTTGAAACAGACCAGAAAATCTGACTTCTTAATAACTCATCGTTCCTTTTAGTTGAATATATATCTTTCTGAGACATAAAATGAGAGTTCTTAGAACGGTTAGCTTCATAACCGTGCCTATACTCTCACATTATTTTCTGTCTTAACTCATCTGTTAATTTAATCATTACCTAGCTATTGAAGTTAAATAACTACTTATGTCGTCATCAAAGTATCTTAAATATGGATACATTCTCATTATCATTGTATCTAATAAGTCTGGACTCCTTCAGATTCTTGCTTTCATTTTGTCCTTAGTCTCTATCCTTGTTTTACCATCGATGCTCTTCTCATCTATATACACGTTCATCATTTCCTGTGTTAAGATTTCCCAGTCCCTATCAGCATCTAAATGTTCCCATTTAATAGCTACTTCTCATTTCTGTACCTTCTCTTGTAGTAGGAATGCACATTGGCTTTTGAGATTAGCATAGTTCTGCTTTCACCCTGTCTCTATAGGCTTACTGTTATTCACAAACCCAGTAGAGTAGGGAATTCAGTCTACTACTCCTCATCCTACTCAGTCAGCATCTATTATTATGTTCCTTGCCTCTATCTCGTATTGGTTCTGGATTAATCTAATAGATGTCTTTACGTCTTCTACACTGCTCTTAGCATAAGTCCAGACTCTAACCCAAGTATTCCCTCTCCATAAAGAAATTCTCGTTGTGTCCTTTCCAAACCTTGCTACATCGCAGATTAAGAAGTATTGGTCTCAATGAGATTCGTTAGTCTTTAGATTATCTAAGTCTCATTGCTTGAATAATAACCAGTTGTTATCGTCAAAGTCCCATTTACCATATAGCAATCTCTGTTTAGTCCTTTCACTTGCTCTCTCCAAATTCTCGATATATCATTTATCGATGAAGTTGTTGGAATAGACTAATGATGGTATGAATACAGCTCTATCTCCATCTTTATGCTTACCTTTGTAATAACGCTCGTAAACATGTCATGGATTAGGGTTAAATGTTTCTAATACCTTACCTCTAATGTTGTATTCCCCATTCTTGAACCTTCAAACTCTGGTCTGTAAGATTTCTATTCACTCTAATGGACATTCTGCAGATTCCTCTACAAACGCTCATGTAAGTTCCAGACTTCAGAATCTGTTATACAATGGGTCTTGTGGTAAATAACATCACTCCCTTAATAGTATCTGACTACCATTAGGAAAGGTTATTACATTTGATACGTTATTAAGTTTACCCCTCATCTCTTCTGGTATGTTGTAGTCCCTGTAGAATTTCTCTAAGGAAATAACAGAAGTCTGCTTGATATTCTTAATAGTATCACGTACTAGAGCATATCTGACTCACGGATATTGATTACACATACGTCGTAACCAAATGATTCCTAAGTATGTCTTACCTCATCACGCTCAACCACCATATCAGATGGCTGTATGATAATCATCCATTAGCACCTCAAATGCTTTCTGTTGATTCTCTGTCAGTTTTATCTCTACATTTGCCATTATAATACAGAATGGTGTTAATCTAAAATTTTTTTTGGTTATTTTTCTTCGCATACTCCCTCATCTGTCTTAGATGTTCTTCATAGTCCTCCTTACTCATTAGTTTCTTCAGTTTTTTATTCCTAGAGTTTATAGTGTTTACGTTGGTTGAAAAAGGTTCTCTAAACATTTCTTCGTCTTCCTCTGTTGGTATCTTACTCCCTATTCGTTGCTGAAACTCAAGGAGTCCAAATTCCTTAATACTTGTTCCTCATTCTCTCGTGGAGTCTTTGGCTCTGAGGAACTCGCATATCATTCAGAGACAGAGTTTGGCTTTGTATCATTCTGAATGTCAGGGTTTGTTGTATTTCATTCATTACTAGCCACTGATATAAATTGCACTACTGGTGCGTTAGTTTCTTCTCCCTCTTCTACTACCTCTGGTTTGTAGAACTTATCTCTTAACTTCAAATACTCTAATGCTGTCTTAGCATCTCATTGTCTTATCCTCTTTTGTATAGCAGCTCTTGCTACCATCTTTGGAAACTGTTTAGCTATGTCCATCCTCCTAGCGAAATCTGGATTCTTCTCTCTATGCTTATAATAGGATGGAACACTTATTCCTGCTAACATACATCCTTGCTCTATTGTTCAGTCTAACTGTAAACACTCCTCTATAATCCTATATTCTCTCTCTCAGATTTTTGTGCTTGGCTTATCTACTGGTTTAGGTAACATCTCATCTACAGTCTTAACTTTAGCTAGTATGTTAGTATCTTTCACTTCTTCACCCTCTATCATTTCTCTTAAATAAATATATAAATCTGAATCGCTGTGTTCTGCACCATACCTTCAATGCCTCATACCATTCCAATTTAGAATAGTCTAATGGACAATGGATTGCCTTGTACAAGTCCCAATGGCTTCTGTTTAGCCTTGAATAAAATGAGTTGTAATCTACATAGGGACGTCCTGTTCTCTTCATAATTTTCTTATGAACCTCCCAACATTGTTTCATGTTACCTCTAATCTTTAGGTAATCTCTAGGAAAGACGAATCTTTGCATTTTTTATTATTAGAAAAATAAAGAACTATAAACGGTTCTTGCATTTATTCCGTATAACCCTCCACTTCTTCTTTGGTGCATAAAAATTCTTAGTAGCCCATAACTTCTCATTCTCATCTATGAGCTTTGGTATCTCCATCTTTAAGTCGTATTTCTTTCACTTACCATGAAAATAATCTACTACTAAGTTACTTAACCTTTCAGCTGTTCACTCTCAGAATTTTTTATCTAAGTTCACATCATACTGATGATTAACTCTCTCTTTAGCCACTGTATCTCCTTTAGGTCATGTAGTCCAATTACATTCGTGACACTGTGCATTGATATTCTCTGGCTCTAAACATAATGTCTGGAATCTCCTAGAGAACCTATGTCCTCATGCTAACTCTCACCATGAGAATGTTTTATGTGTAGCATGTGATATACAAGGTCAGTTACCATCAGCATCAGTATCCCTTAACTTCGCATTCTCCTGTGCTATATCCATAGCGAACTGTAATGGTTTAATCTTAGGTGCATCAGATTTATATTCCCTCTTAGGCTTTCATTCTAATACCCTAATCTCATTATTCATTTTCCTGTTGTACTGTTCCTCCTTCTTCTTTATTTCAGAATTCTTTTTCCTTTCTAACTTACTAATCTCATATTCCCAATTAGCTTCAACCTTCTCTTTTCTCTTTTTAAGTAAAATAGAATATTTAAGTTCAGTCTTCTTTTTCATTTCTTCTATCTTGTATTCCCATTTCTTAGTAATACTGTATTTGTCCTTCATAAGAAAAAAACTCTGTAATAAAATCACAGAGAATTTGTGACTCTATCTACAGAGTTTCTTTACTGACAATTCAGACTTATAGTTATTTTTTTCAATTTCAAGAGAAAATTATAAGTTAGTTTATAATTTAACAATATGATTCACATTTTATCTCATAATAGTGAGGCATATCCTTATAATCAGCAGGCTCTTTCACTGAATAATTCTTCCTCTCTACTTCTCCAAATCATTTGATTCAATATTCACCTGCAACATCAAAATCAATTTCTACATCTGGCTCTTCCTTAGCTATCTCCTCTAAAGCTACAGTCAGCCTTTTTAATTCCTTTATTACTTCTTCTATAGGCATTTTTAATATAATTAAATAATAAAAAACTATTCTTCATCACTCATAACCCACTCATGAAACTCATCCCAATTAGCTCACTTCACATTCTGCTTTATCCAAGTAAACGCTTTCCTAATCCTCTTATCCTTCTCCTCCCTTTCCTCTCTCCATAATCTCTGATAATATTCTGAATTCGCCTTATATTCATCTATCTTATCTATATCCACCCCATCTAACCTCTTTTCTAATTCAGATTTTTCTTTTTCTATTTTCTCTAGCTTCTCATTAAATCTTCTCTTAGCTTCATCATAAGCCTCCTGCCAATACTCTCATACTTTTATATACCCCCTATCTGCATCATGTATAATTAATCCATCCCTTATCTGATTGTCTAGCCGTCTCACAGCCTTTCAATCCTTGCCACAATACTCCAATATCTCCCTCTTCTGTAAAAACCATACCATAATTCCCTAATTAATAAGCTAAAAGTTGTAAAAACAACAACTTAATATACCCAAAAAAATATAATTTGCAAGTGCAAAGTTGTCTTTTTTGCAACTAACTTTTCCAAAAAAATAGCGAAGGATAAGTAGTAATAATTTTCTGTGATGCTGATTTTGGGGGGTGGGGGTTCTATCTTTGGCTTGCTGTTGCATGTTTACGCTTGCGTGGTGCTTCTATCCATTGCATTGCATGATAGAATTGAAAATCGGAATTGCATATTTTTTGAAGAGTTTCACCAGTTCTAACCGTTGTAGTTTTTAAAATCTGAAGCGTAAAGAAGCAATAGTGAAGAGTTATAGCTTTTTGATATTTTTTGCTTCTTTTTGTTTATAACTATCTAAAATATAACATAAAGTACATTGCTATTAATTTTGAATTGTAACATGTATATAGTAACATGTATATAGTATATATGTTGTTATAGTGTAACGCTATAGTGTAAAGTTATAAAAAAAGTCTGACTATAAACTACTATAGTATAGTTATTTTTTTATAGTGTTACAATTATGTAGTTTTTTGTATATCATGTTAGATTTTGCTTCAGATTTTGCTTCGGATTTTTTGCTTTTTTTAAAATTCTGAGTTTTTGCTTCTGAATTATACAAGTTCTGAACTATTGTTTTTTTCTTACAAAAAAAAATACAAAAAAACTTGCATTTTTTTTTAAAATGATTATATTAATAACGTAACAAAAAGAAGCCGTTGCTATTAATAGCTTCTAGTTACTATACTATAATTAATATAGTGACTTGTTACTGACTGCTTCTAGTACTTAGTACTATATAGAGCTACTCAGTAGCTAGCTATAAGTTTATCCAAGCGTTATAGTATATAGTCGACTTGTTTATATGTTATGTAGTCAGTACTTAGTACTGTTAAGGATTGCATGATATACTAACAGTATAGTAAACAAGTTAAGAAAAAATCTGAATTCTATTGCTAGAATTCGTGTTGTTCTTTACAATATATGTGAGTCCGAGACTGGTGAAGTCAGTACTTGTAAAGGTTGCAAGCTGTGAAGTTTGAACCATGAACCACCAGGTGAACTCAGTAGGATTTTAAAAGTCAATTTTTGCTAGTTGTGAATATAATTTTCTTAGGTTCTACATTATAAGTAACTTATTAATTTTTATTCATAACCAACCTAACCATGAAAAACTACATAAAAACTACTACTTCTATTTTTGATAGAATCCTGAATTGAGATTTTTCAGAAGCTTTACAATCTCAAGTGAAACGAGCAAAAACATGTTGCAAAAACATTAATTCAGAAGATGAACTTGAAGTTTTTCAATACCAATTCTGAAGCCTTGTAGAATTATGCAAGTTCTACATTAATAACTAACCACACCACAACACCAATTCATAACTAGCAAAAATAGACTTTTAAAAAGTCTAACCATTTTTTATTCTTTTTTCATACTAACCATGAAAAACTACACTTTAGATGAGTTACTAGCTACTCAAAAAGCTAGAAAAATCATTGAAGAAAATCTGAGTTCTTACAATGATGAAGATTATGTATACGCTGTTATGGAGTATGCATATTGACAGTATAACAAAAACAAAAAAGCGTATATCTACACGTTTGATGAACTTGAAAATGCAATCCAGGACATTGAAGATGATAAGTACACTATCTATGGTGATATTGAAGCATATCATGATAGCTGTGATGAAACGCTAGAATTCTGATGAAACGACTTCATAGAGCGTTATTTTGACTACGATAGCTTCCATAGAGACTGTGATTTCGATGTAACTGAGATGAGTAACTGAGTAGTTATAGCAAATTATTAATTTTATTTTCACTAACCACTACTAACCATGTCAAAAAAAGAAAAAACCATGAGATACTACTTCAAAAGGTATCTTCTAGCTTGTGATTATACTGAATTTGTAGAGTGACTTGATAAGTACTTCAATAGAAGTGAAATTGACGCTATTGCAAGCTATCTATTCGAAAAAAGCATGAACTTGTGATATACTCAAGAAGATGATGATGAGATTATAGAAAAAGCTATCAAAAACATTGAAAAATACTGATTTTGATACAACTGTTACACTATTTAATTCACTAACCAATTACTAACCATGAGACATATTACTAGCAAAAGCTGTGAAGCTTTTAAAAACCAAAAAAACTTCAGACTATCCAATTCTGAAGTAACTACAAAAGAAGATGATACATGTATCTTAACTAGATACTACTTACACTGAAACAAAATTGCTGAACTTTACAATCGGGAAAAAGATAACAAAAAACAATTGTTTATAAGTAACTGTGGATATGAAACAAACGTAACAAAAGAACGCTTGAACTGAATTCTGAACCTATTTTGACTAGGTGGTATCTATCAAAAAAACTTCACTCGATACATTAAAACAAAAGATGAAGTAACCACCTTCCCTTCATGAAAAAATGAAGCATACTGATTTATCCTATAATTAATAACTAACCATGAAAAAATCTGAATTTATGCAATTGTGAGAGAGCTTCAGAAAATACTTCTGAAAATCCCTTAACCTTATAAACTACTGTGAGATATATCCTACTTGAGAGCTTGCTTTTGATATATTTGCTTTTGAGAGCTTCTTAGTTTGATATGGATACAATGATGAGACTGACTGAAGCATAAAAGATTACGTGAAAAAGGAGTTCTGAACTGAAGCTTCAGAGTTTATAGAATATTTACTTAACTAACCAAAAATAACCATGTGGAAAATAACTATGGATAATGAAGAGTGAGAGCATGATATTCGATTTTTTAATAAATTTGAAAATGCTACAAACTTCTTCTTAAAAAAAGTAGAAGAACGAGAAGATTATGGATACATAGTTAATAGAGATACTAACTATGCTGATATAGATAGCACAGTGATGAGACTATCTGAAGTAGTAACTGAAGATTAATTTATTTACTAACTAAATATAACCATGATAGATATAGACTTATTTAACAAAGAACAACGACCATTTAATTACGATTTTGATTGCTTAGAACGATGAGAATATTTATATGAAACTTGAAAAGTAGATTATTCAGATGAACGATACGAAGCACGAGTAGATGAACAGATAGAAAAAGAATTAGAAAAAGCCGACTACTAGAGCCGGCTTCTTCACTAACCACGTTTTTCACTAACCATGAAAAACTACAAGCAACCATGATTGCAATTGACTTATAATTTTATTTAATTAAAAAGCAAATGATTTTATTTATAAAAAAAGATACAAATGCCAGTGATAAAAACACTACCTAGTACAGATAGAGAAGAGCTAAGAGACCATAGAGATAACACTTCAAAGCTGATGATAAAAACTTATAGCTTGAGACAACTATCTTATATGGATTGAATAGATACTAGAACTATCAAAAACTCATGAAGATATATACCAGTCAGAGTAGATACTTGAGAGAGTTTATATAGATTTAAAAGATGAGAATCTAAAAAACCATACATGATAAGATATATCAGATTAGATGAGATAAAATTTATATTTAATAAAAGGACTAAGAAAACTCTTAGTATAGATTAGGAAAAAGAATAAAAATGGTTAGACAATACCTAGTTATTCATGCTAGGTATTTTTTTATTTTTCATTGGTATTTGTGTATAATATAATATTTATATTATAACCAACTGAAAAATGGAAATTACAAATGAACTACTTTTCAAACGAAAAGAACGAATGCTGAATAAACAATTCAGTATTAACACTATCCAAAATTATGAAACAGATTTAAAACTGTTTATTAATTATCGAAGATTAAAAAACAAAGGTAAAACAATTGAAAGCTGAGATTTAACAATGATAGGAATTGAAGAACGAAAAACATATCTATCAAAGATTAAAACACCACGTAATTCAATTTACTATACGGTTAGACCTACACTTTCACCACAAACAATTCAATGAAAAATTACTGCGATAAAATCTTTTCTAAAATATCTGAACTATTACTACGATACTTGAATAGATTATAGAAAAATAGAAACAAAAAAAATAAAATCTGATTACATTGAATGCTTAACTGATACTGAATTTAAAACCTTCTTTGATTTTATTTGAGATTATGAACAGTATAAGATAAACTGATTAAGGAGTCAATTACTTGTGAATATAGGTTATACTAGCTGATTAAGATTAAGTGAGATGTTAAACTTGAAAGTAAAAGATATACAAGAAAAAGAAAAAAGAATAATCTGAAAGTGAAACAAAGCTAGACGAGTATTCTTTACAGAATCTACTGAAAAACTTTTAGAGAAATACCTAGAAGAAAGAGAAAAACCTATACCACGAACATGAAAAAAAGAAAACTATTCAGATTATGTTTTTATTTCTCATAATAGCTGATACGATTTCTGAAATCCTATAAAGAAAAACACAGTATGTGAGAGAATAAAAAAGTATTCAGATTTATTAAATATTTGAAAAAGAATAACAGTTCATAGTTTAAGACATTCATACGCTACAAGATTAATAGAAAGCTGACTTAATATAAGAGAGATACAAGAATTACTCTGACATAAAGATATACAAACAACAGAATGATACGTCCATGTATTAAAATCAAATCTACAAAAAAAAGTTAATGAAATTTTTGATTAAAAATCATAGGTAAAAATCAGACTTTTAGAAATGATAGTTAAGAACTGATAAACTATCTATTGATTTTTTCAAAAAATCATTATAATATCACCATCTTTAAAGGCACTATCTATTGATAGCCAAACGGTAGGAACGAACGATACGAACCTATAAGGTCGTGGGTTCGAATCCCACCCCTCCCAAGTTATATAACTTGAAAGGTCGGTTATCAAAAAGATAATCGACTTTTTCTTTACTGACATAGAGAATTGTGGAGTCGTGCCTTTGAATGATAAAAAGGTTCGACAACACGCAATTAAAAAGAAAGGGTTTAATTAGTTGTGTTGTAATGGGAAAGTCGAACGCCCAAAGCAACACACTTAATTAAACTCTTTTTCAAAAGCGAAAGCGACCACATGATAAGTGGATAATGAAAGTAGAGTTAGCAAGTGTGTGCTTGAAAACTCTACTTTTATTTCTTAATAAAACAAAATGTAATGGAAACTACTTGAGGTTCTATCACTACCGAATGAGCGTGATACTCTGTGGAGAATATGCTATTCACTTATAGTGAAGAAGAAATGGAAGAAAACAGAATTAATAAGCTGAATGCTAGTCTAATTCTCAATCCACAATTCATACCAGTGTATCCACAAATGATAAGAGATTGATACTCATATTTAGAAAGTATTATATTCTGATTTATTAATTTCTTTCTAAGCACAAACGAAAGATTTTATTGTTCGAATGAGCAGTTATGAGAAATGTTATGAGTATCTGATAAGACTATATCAATAGCAGTTAAAAAGCTAAAGGAGAACTGATTAATAGATATATCCTACAAGATAAAATCAAATTGAGGTAAGATAAGGTTTATAAGAAGGGGTAATCTAAAAAATGTAAACTCCGACTTTACAAAAATGTATAGTCCGACTTTACAAAAATGTAAAGGAATAGAGAATAAGATAATAGAGAATAATATAATAGATTTTTCAGACTTATACAAAAACTACTACTGAAAGAATAAGTGAATAAATGAAACAGTATGTAATAAACTATTAGACACTAAGATTAAACAATGAATTACATTAGAAGAAATCAGAACGTGAATGGTGTTATACAATTGTGAATGTAGATTAAAACAAGATTTCAAGTTCGTTAAGAAATTTGAAACGTGGATTAAAGAGTTTCAACCATTAGACGAACAACAGATTAATGAAGAACTGTATGCTATTATTAAATCTTACAGAGATAAAAAGAAATCTGACGAAAAATTCTGACAATCTACTTATGCTAAAACATTATGGAATGATTTAAAACAACAGTTCGGAGAAGAAAAGGTTAAATGAATGTTAAAACAAGCTAACAGTATTCAATTAAACTTTACCTAACTAACTAAAAACAAAATGTTTGAACTAAAAGAAAGGATAGCAATTGACTATCCAAGTGAGGCATTCGACGAATTCGAATGTATCCTAACTTGAGAATTAGCAACTATCATTGCTGAATCGAACAGTTGAAAAACAACATTCGCATTAGACATGATAGAACGCAATGCTAAGAAATGAGTCAAATGATACTATATAAATCTGGAGTTTCCTATTGAAACAATGTGGCAATCAAGATGGTTATGGTTTCATTGAAAAACTAAGAGGGACTTATCAGTAGAATCTACTCTTACTGATAGAGATAAACAAGATATGAAAGATTACATAGAAGATAAGTTAAACAAATTCAAGTATTACAATAGTCCGAACTGAATCAGTTTACAGAAATTAGAACAAGTGATAGAGATATGAGCTGTCGAATGATACAAGTTATTCGTTGTGGATACATTCAGTAGGATACACTGAAACCTAGAGAAAGACGCAAGGAATAATCAGAATAAATGTATGGAGGAATTACAAGAACTAGCACAGAGATTAAACGTAGCAATTGTTATGCTACACCACACTAATCGTAGTTGAACGTGGGAAGGTAGTCAAAAGATTATGGACTTATCTAACGTGTTCATAGTGATTACTAAGATGGACGATGGGGACGAAGAATACAGAAACTATAAGTTAATGAAGGATAAGTATGTAGTGAATAAAGAAGTTGATGTTTATTATTACTGATGAAAATATGTTAAAGACTGACTTTGAGCCACTTGAGGACTTGGAAATACTAACAAGCCTTTCTAATCTAATGGTGGTTAGAACTTGAAAACTACTACCTGCATTACAGTTCATGCAAGAGTGTGGTTGGAAATTATGGGAACTGACACCAGACGACGAAGATTGAATAGAGTATAACATTTTAACCTTTTACAAAAAGAAAAATGGCTAGACAACATTACTGACACTATCAAGACGCTTACGATGTCGATTGGCAACGTGAGGCACAAAAGTGAAATTACATAGTAGGGAATGATTCTGAATGATATAGATATGCTATACATAACATAGTAGACGAATCTGACTCTTTATACTATGACGAATGAGAGGCACGAACAGCCTTATATGAACATTTATTATCTGTGGACGCAGATATAGATTATTTACCTTCTTATGAAGAATTAAGAAAATGAATGTAGATACTTATAGGAAAGTTCTATTGCTACATGAGGTAGCCAAACAGAATAGATTAATAGAACTTAGACTTAAAATGCAAAAAGCAAAATCTGAACGAATTAAAAATCAGTTTCAGAAAATGATAGACAACCTATCTAAATAACATTTATCTTATAAAGCAAACTAACAATGAAAACTAACAAATTAATGCTTATTCAAGCAAGTCTAAAAGCACCCAAAAACCAACGCAATGCTTTTGGAAACTACAACTATCGTAGTTGTGAAGATATATTAGAGGCAGTTAAACCTTTACTATACGATACACAGACTACTCTTACTGTTTCAGACGAGATGGTAGAGGTTGGTGGTAGAATCTATGTAAAGGCAACAGCTACTCTTAAAGACGCAGAAACGTGAGAAATTATAGAACAGAATTCAGCTTATGCTAGAGAATCAGAATCTAAGAAATGAATGGACGATTCACAGATTACATGAGCTACAAGTTCTTATGCTAGAAAGTATGCGTTGAATGGATTATTCTGTATTGACGATGTGAAAGACGCAGACGCTACTAATACACATTGAAAGGAAGAAAAAGCTACAAAGAAATCTGAATCTAAAGAGAATCCTAACTGATGGTTTCAGAAAGCATCTACTAACAAAGAGTTTATGGAGAAATGTATGGACGAAGATAACTTTATCAGAACTATTAAAGGAAAGTATGAGGTGGACGAGATAGTAGAACAGCAGTTAAGAGAGGCTTACAGAAATCTTATGTGAAAGAATGAAGATACTGTTGAGCTACCATTCGAATAAGAGGACTAAGTTCCTACAATATTAGTGATTAGTCAACCAAAGACTTTAAAATGCCAGAGGTTGTTGGTAGCAAACTAACTAAACTCCAAATCAGAAAAATATCTTCACCTGCAACCTCCTATTTATTCTTAATAAAACAACATGACAAACACAAACTTACAACTTAATGGATTAAATGAATCAGTTAATAACTGAAGAAATGATAAAAAAATCAGAATTATATCTATTGTTATTATGGCAATTGTAGTAATAGCTTTCATACTATTGATTCTATTTACTCCTCCAAAAGCAATAGCAGAGGAAACTAAAAGTCAGACTATTTGAGAACTTACTACTCAGATGGACGAACTAAGAAATCTTAAAGCTGAATGTGCTGATAACTTATGAATAGCAGATAGTGCTAAATTCCTAAAATGAATGACATGATACTGTGATAGTTGGGACGAAGAAATTATCTCTCTAAGGAATCAGATTTCAGAACTTTCTAAGAAAGATTATGAGGGTTTAATGTAGAGCAGACAAGCTCAGACAAAAATCCTACTGAAAATAAAGTAGAAACACCAGTTAATACCGTTGCCAAAAATGAAATAAAAGAGAGTAAAGATGTTGAACTGACAAGTACTCAAGTAGAACAAATTGTATTAGAAAAACACGAATTAAATTCAGCAGGTATTACTCATAAATGATTTGCAGAAGATAGCTACCAGCAAGAGCTAATTAGGTATGCTTACAGTATAGGTTGATTAGACTTTGTAAAGCTAATTGAATGTGAAAACGGTCAATGGAATCCAGATAGAAAGGTGCGAGATAGAGCAGGATATGCTTACGGACTGTGCCAAATGAACGATGGTTATCATAAGATACCAGAGGAATATTGGAAAGATGGGAAAGGGAATTGATATTATCAAATAGATTATTGCTTTGCTAAGTGGAAGAGCTGAACCAAATTCTACTGAGTTTCAAGGATAATTAAGTGAAAGAAATGTGCTAATTATGTATCAGATAGATTTATATTGTGGTAAACAAAATGTTTAAGGAAGACTTAGAACTCTGAAAACAAGTCGAAAGAGAATTCGCAACTAGGCTAATGAAACGAGATGTTAGTAAGTTAGAATTCTCTCAGTGAAAGTTTAAGGAACGAGATGTAAAAGCCACCTTCAAGAAACTAGGACATGATGTAGAGAGGACATTTGAAATTAAAAATGATATGGTATCAGAGAGGACATGAAATGTTTGATTCGAGGTTACTTGTAATTGAGAGCCTAGTGGAGTATATGCAAGTAAGGCTGATTACATTGTGTATAAGTTAGGGGATAAATTCTACTATGTAGATAGAGCTAGACTATTAATCCGATTAGCAAGTGTAGATAAAGAGATTGTGCTATGAGGAGATAATAAGAGTTCAGAATTATTCCTTGTTAAGAAAGATTATTTTAACGCTATGACTAAAGAACTATAATGAAAAAACTAATTCTGATTATAGTAATAATGATAATACTACTATTATTACGTTGGGAATATGAACTAAGTATTCCTGTGAGCTAGGCATCTCGTTAAACTGTTAGCAGTAGTCCTATTCAGTGATGGTAGGAAGGGTAGGAATTTCCCTCATGGAGTCTGCGATTCATACCACCTTATGAATGTATAGAATATAAGTAATAAAATAAATACTCTATTTGGGGTAGAGGTGGCTACCCTTTAGAATAGCCGACAAATTAACTTAAACATAGGGTGGCAACCTGTGGGGTATATATACAGACTTGGCAGTTTATGGATATATGCTCAGATGAAGAACTGCCTTTAGAATCAGATTTATATTAAAATTTATAAAGATGAAAGAAAAATCTGAAAGGAAAAATTGCGTGAAATGCTGAAGAAATCTGAAAGATAATCAGAAACTACGATGTGAATACTGTATAAGATATGTAGATGCAGAGCTTAGATGAGAATCAGATTTACCTTTACACTTCTTCTTTAAGTGGAATCTTAGACATAAGAAATAATCAGACTTTTATAACTTAATTTATTAAAAAAGATGAAAGAAATCTGAATGGAAAAACTTATTAGATACTTATTAGAGAGTAAATGAGAGGAATATAAGGAGGAATATTATGAATGGTATAGAGATGTAGAATTAGAACAGAACATAGATAGTCTTTCAGA
>Ga0247608_10001472_pt1 | contig 32470 bp, 24 predicted proteins | sample 176DNAGHGlowgp2_FD_193490 | JGI IMG/M metagenome (GOLD analysis project Ga0247608, IMG submission 193490) | Sheep rumen microbial communities from Palmerston North, Manawatu-Wanganui, New Zealand - 1766 DNA GHGlow gp2 | ecosystem: Host-associated > Mammals > Digestive system > Stomach > Rumen ...
CCATGATTACAATTGACATATTTGAACCCTTTATCTCCAAACTCCTCTCGGCACCAGTCGATGTCATCTGAGAATACATAAAAAGTTACTTCTGTTTGGACTCGTTTTTGGATTTCGGCAATTGCGTTACGATAATAATTGGGGGTACAAATATTGTCAAAGTTAGGATGTCCGATATAATCTCCTCGACGTATATGCAATGAGCAACTGCCGGAATCTTGTTGAATCTTAGATAGCCATTGTTGAGATTCTGGATTTGCCATAGATTCATCAAAGGTATAGGTCTCAAGGATTTCTTCACGACGTTTAGTGTAGAAATCCTTGTCCTTGTCACCAGCCATAATGAAGTGGATCAATTTGCATCCAGTTCGTGGGGCAGAAATATCTGTAAAGGTATCTCTTCTTGCAGAAATGAAATGTCGAAGGATTCTGTTGTTCCGGTGTTTGTACAGATGCCAGATAATTGCACTCCAAAATTTACCAATTGGTTTGATGTGGAAGATTCTGTCAAGTTCGTATCCGTTATGATCTGCCAATGGTTTATGAGAGGGTGCCCAAAGATAAATCTTTTCACCAGTAAGCTCTGTTCTGGCCTTATAATACAGATAGGACATCATCTGATTGCCAAGCCCATAAAAAATAACACCGATACGAAACAGAGTCATAATACTGGAGACGAAGAGAATTTTTCTTATTTCAAAACTTCCTTATATAATAACAAATATTGTTCCGCAATGTTTTCATAAGAAAACTCTTTCTGAATTTCTTCGCGGATTTCCTTTGAAGAATAAGGAGTGATAAGATTCTTATCCACAGCTTTTTGAATGCCCTTTCTTAGATCCTCGGGCTCATATCCTTCGCAAAGCACTCCATTATAAGAATGAATAATCTCAGAAGCACCACTGCACGGAGTCGAGATTACGGGCTTGCCGCATGACATGGCTTCCAATGGGGTCTGTGCAAATGTCTCCTCATAAGAAGCTTGTATGAAGAAATCTATTGCCGAGTAAATAGTAGACAATTTGTTAGTGTCAACAACACGTCCAAAGAATCTGATAGGAAATGAGGTTTGGATAACAGGCTGGGGATTAGGAACCAAGCCCACACAAACGAGCATCTTGTTAGAGGCTTTCACACCTTCCATAGCCTTTATGACTCGAAGCAATCCCTTGTTCTTGCCGAAAAGATCAAATCCGCAAACCATAAATATCGTGCAATAATTGCCATCCTCCCCATTGATGGGCAACCCAAGTTCTTTGCGTGCTTTATCTTTGGCAATCGGAGAAAAGATATTTGTATCAACTCCATTATGAATTAATGTTGTAGGTAGGCCATGCAACACATCCGACTGATTGCAGATAGTCATCATTTGCTCAGATATCGCTACTATATGGAGATTCTTCAGATCTTTTATGGCATTTCGTTTTATGTCGCGGCATTTCTTGTCAATCGGTTTTAATGCTTCTGGAATTGGAAAAAACTTTGAACAATAATGGAGTAATCCAACAGCTGGATATTTGTCATGAAGTGTCCAAACTATGGGCTTCTTCACTTCTTTGAAAAAAGTGGGATAATCAACAAATCCGGAAACCCAATGAAGATGAACGATATCCGCCTCTTTGATTAATGGATGGATCGAGAGATTCTTGAATGATGTCAGTGGAAGGTGAGAATAAATATGTTCTTGGGATTTCGCCTCAGCATCTCTCAGCTCGTTTCTTAATTGTTCTTCGTCATCACGAATATTTAGCTTCAAGAGCAGTTTCTTGAAGCATCTCAAAAGTCGATTTCTGTTCCAAAAAATCTTATCAGGCAGAGCAACAGTAAACACATCTGTAGAAACGCCATTGGAGACGATAAAAGATGTATCAACACCTTTTGATTTTAGGGCTTGACTTATGCGCAATGCACATAATGCGGCACCATCTCCTCGATTTGCGTTGATGTGTACTACCTTCATAATTTAACCGTTGAAGACAGAAACGTCTGGTCTGAAAAATAAGAGAGAATTGCTGGTGCGGTCAGAGTTGTAGAACCCTTCCTTGCTGTCGAAGACGGTGAACTTACAAGTGTCCTGTCGGTCCAAGTACTTGATGTTGGGCACATGGATTTCTATTACCACTAGGAACTTGCCGGGCATAAGGACGTGCTTGGGATATTTCAGTTTAAATGTTTTTCGTCCTACTTGATCTAAATCGCCAATAGGCAAGTCGATATCGCAAACCTTGACTCTTCGGAGATTCATGATACATACACATGCCATTGCCGTCTTGTCGACCGATCGTCCCTCCTTTTTATTGATGGTAACAGAAATGTTGATGGGATCTTCGAAAGAGAAAATACCTTGCTGTTCCTCGCTTGTCCCTTCGAATCGGACATCAGAAACGTATGCGTCGTATTTCGAATCTTCTTGGGTAAAAATGGTCTCGTTGTTGGTGCCTCCCAAGTACGTAGCAACAGTGGAATTTATATCACCGCTATATTTAATCCTACCATTTTCGAGCAAGATGCCATTGTGACATAGACTGAGCATAGAGTCCATATTGTGACTTACAAATAGAACGGTGCGTCCTCCTTCACGACTTATAGAATCCATCTTGCCGATTGCTTTCTTTTGGAATTCGGCATCACCCACTGTGAGAACCTCGTCAACAACAAGTATTTCTGGTTCAAGAAATGCAGCTACGGCAAAGCCTAGACGTACGGTCATACCCGAGGAATAACGCTTGACAGGTGTGTCCAGATATCGTTCAACTCCAGCAAATTCCACAATCTCATCCATTTTGCGTGTTATTTCAGCACGTGTCATACCCATGATGCTGCCATTCATATAGATGTTTTCACGTCCTGTCATTTCGGGATGGAAGCCTGTGCCAACTTCGAGTAATGAAGAGATTCGGCCACGGTAGTATATGTCTCCAGTTGTAGGAGCCGTGATATGGCTAAGGAGTTTTAATAGTGTGGATTTTCCAGCACCATTCTTTCCGATTATTCCGATAACATCACCTCTTTCCACTTTAAAGGATATATCTTGCAAGGCCCATACGTAATCGGAGTGACCTTTTGTCGTTCGGTCATTGGTTTCTCCAATCTTGAGATATGGATCTTCCTTACCGAGGATAGAAGTCTGCCACCATCGGTTTAGGTCATGGCTAAGTGTGCCAGTACCTACGCGTCCCAGTCTATACTGTTTGCCTACATTTTGGAATTCAATAGCAATATTATTATCCATAATGAAAAATACCAAATGTTAATTAAACAGTATCCATGAATCGTTGTTCTGTTCTATTGAAGATTATTACAGAAAAGAACATAGTCACACATAGGAAAATGAAACTATAAAGTAAACCGGAAATAGAGAATGTTCCTGTGCCAAGGCAGCTGTATTTGAATGCTTCAAAAATAGGAGTCAAAGGATTTAATTCTATGAAATGACGATATCTTTCTGGAGCATAGCTTAGAGGATATATGACAGGGGTAGCATACATAAATAGCTGTATGCCAAAACTGATCAAGAATTTCAGATCGCGATATTTAGTAGTCCATGATGAGAAGAGAAGTCCCCATGACAATGCATGTAACCCTGTCATAACTATGAATAGAGGGAAACAAAGAATCGAGATGGAAAGGTTGGCTGAAAATTTGCCAGTAACGACATAAAATACATAAATAATGATGAACATTATCAATTGTATCAACATACGTATCAGGTTGCTCGTACAAGAACTTAAAGGCACAACCAGCCTTGGGAAATACACCTTTCCAAAAACATTGGCATTGTGACTAAAGACTTCGCTACATGATGAGAAACAGGTATTGAAATAATTCCAAAGGGTAATGCCCGCCATATAAAAGAGCGGTTGTGGAATCCCATCTGTTGAAATGCCAGCCAACCCGCCGAAAACAAACATATACATGATGGTAGTCAACAATGGTTGGATAACATACCACAATGGACCTAAGATCGTCTGTTTATATTGGGTGACAATATCGCGTTTGATGTACATTTGATACAAGTCGCGGTATCGCCAAAGTCCTCTGATATCAACATCAAGCCATTTTTTCTTTGGCTCAATGTGTGAAATCTTTTCATTAGGATTCATTTCTCTGGAATAACGGATTTATTTATTCATAAGAATTTCAAACAATTGCTTGTGCTTTTGAGCAACCACGTCTAACACAATTCCGCAGAAGAAAAACATAAAACCAAGCAATGCCAACATTCCACTGACAATTAATGTCGGAAAGCGTGGTACGAGGCCAGTCTGCAAATATTCATTGAAAACTGGGATAAATAGTATCAGAGCAATAAGCAGAAAAATACCAGCGACAACATTGAAGAAAAAGAAAGGCTTATATTCTTTGAATAATCGGACAATGGTTTTCAGCACTTTAAAGCCGTCACTGTAAGTGTTTAGTTTTGAAACACTTCCTTCGGGGCGATCACGATATTTTACAGGCACCTCTTTGATGTAGAAATTCTTGTCCAGAGCGTGAATAGTCATTTCTGTCTCAATCTCAAAGCCTTGGCTCAACACGGGGAAGTGTTTGACAAATGGTTTGCTGAAAGCTCGATAGCCAGTCATGATATCCTTTACATTCGCGTGAAATAATTTATTGATTAACCCACGCACCAGGGAATTGCCGAAGTTGTGGAAGGGTCTTTTGTTTTCTTCGAAATAAGTTGATGAAAGGCGGTCGCCGATAACCATATCCACCTTCTCTTCAAGAACAAGCCGGCACATTTCAGCAGCGTTTTCAGCCGGATAGGTGTCATCTCCATCAATCATAATATAGCAATCGGCATCAATTTCGCGAAACATTGTGCGGATTACATTTCCCTTGCCTTGGCGACGCTCGTATCGCACAATGGCACCGGCCTCACTGGCTATCTTGTCGGTGTTATCTTTTGAATTGTTATCATATACATAGATGTCGGCAGAGGGCAATGCGTGCTTGTAATCTGAGACTACTTTTGAAATTGTCTTGCTCTCGTTGTAGCAAGGAATCAGAACTGCTATTTTGGACATGAGTCTTTATTGTTAGAAGATATTAGATAGATTATTAGAAGTGGCAATGTGACAACTATGGGAAATGCATACCGGCCACTGGAATATGGACATAAAAGCAACAACCCCAAAGAGAGAAAAACGGGGAAAAAAATAGATATCCCTCGTAAATTTCTGCGATAAAACAACAGCCCCAATGCGATAATCGTCAACCATATATAGTACGGGATGGCAAATACCCAATTGATAATTGGGAGCTTTGTCCATTGGAATGCATGGTTATAATATGCTTTTTCGAATCGATCATTATGCCAGAATGTATATTCAGGAGTAATGGCAAAGGGTGCAATGACCCAATGTGGCTCTAATTTTACGAGTGGCTCGTTGTTATTATAGAAAAAACCAATGATCACTCCCAAGGTAGCTTGGAGATAAGCGAGCGGATGTCGAAACAACATCGACAGCCATGCTGACCTGAAATCTTTTAGTTCCTCGGCTTCCCTTGAATGATCTATGTGGCGAAAAACGACAGGTTCATACAAGGAAACTACAACCATTGGGTTGTATTTGTAACAATCCTTTGAGCCATCTGTCAGATTATATCGATAATTTTGTGAAAGTTTGTCCTTATCGAGAATCGTGTAAATCGCATTTTGCTCAGAAGCTGATACTTCTTGGGGATAATTATGCAAATAATGAGAGGTTTGGTGAAACAGGGTACTGTATATCTCCTGTTTCCCTCCTGCCTCAACATTTAAATATGGAAGAAGAATATTGGAATAGAGAAAGTAGATAATCAGAGTAGGTAGAGTTATTGTCGAGATTCTTTTCCAATATTTCTTATAGCAGAATAATAATAGAACAAATTCGAAAACAACCAGATAGATGCCTTGATGTCTTGTAAAGCATAGCAGAAGAATAGATGTGACGTGAAGTGCTATGAATCTGTTCTTCAGAACACAATCTCCCTTGGTTAGATAGAGTTCGTAAATTGTGAAAACATACAACAGAAAAGAATAGGCAAATAGTCCATCCTTTGTGATGAATAGATTAAGATAAGAGTATAAAGGGAAAAATGCAAAAATAATGGCGGCTACAATGATTCCTGTTTTTCCGATTTTTGCTTGGGCTAATAGCTTGAGACCATATACTAGTATTCCGCTTGAAATAATTATCAAAATTAACGAAAAACAGGCAAATCCTAATGATGAGTGTCCCCAATATAGCCCGAGTTTGAATATAGAGCCATGGAGAGTTTGAATCAAAAAGGGATGATGATCGCAAATGGCAGAATTCGGATCCAAAAAGGTGCGAAGTCCAATGGCTGCATCAATGTCAAATACACAAGGATATAGAGCTGCAAAATAGATCAACTTGACAGTCACTATAATAAAAAACCATCTTTTTGCATTGATCCTAAAATCACTTTCATTAAATGTTTGATTTTGAAGAATGGACAAGATTCCTATAACAATCTTGTAAAATACATAACTAAAACAAAAGGTTTGTATACCCCATATAAGTGTCGATTGCCAATTGTCGAAACAGAGTGACCAATCTTGTTTTAGGAAGAAACTTCTGCCAATTGTTACAAACTGAGAGAAGAGGCAAGCAATCACTAATGCTAATACCTTTCGAGAAGATGGTGGAGACTGGGTTTGTGATTTGAAAAACGCTAATGCGAAAGGAGTCAATAATCCATAAAGAATAACACTTCGAGGCATTGATTCTCCCAATGTCAACTGTCCAACAAAATAATTGGAAAAGGAGGCCAGAATAACAAATATGCCCCAAGCACATTCCGGGAGGGATGGCTTATGGAATTTTTGACAAATCAAAGAATTGAGATGAACTCCTTGGGGCATTGTATTTAATTTCTATTCTTTGAATGTAGTGTGTAAGTGACTAGTAGTGGTAGTCCCATCACTATTGGATATGCATACCTACCGTATACCATCGGACAAATCAGTAGGATGCCCAATGACAAAAGGATGGGCAGGAATATGATTAGCCCCTTGAAATCCTTTCGATAGAAAAGTATTCCTAGGAAGAAAATGGCAGCCCAATTGTAATATGGTATAGCAATTATCCAATTAATAATAGGATATTTGAACCAGGAATAGATGCGGTTATTATAGATTCTTGCTGCCTTATTAAAATGGACAAAACGATATTCTGGCGTAGTAGCTGCACCATTTTCAGCCCATTTGGGCTCAGTCTCAAGTAAGAGACGGTTGAAATTGTAGAAAAAGCCAGCGGAAACAGCCAAGGATGCCTCCACATAGGTTAGTGGATGACGGAAACCCATTGAAAGCCAGGCTGAACGATAGGCTTTAAGGTCTTCTGCCTCGTGCGAATGGTCGATGTGGCGGAAGATGGAAGGAGCTCCGATGTATAGTCTGTACCAAGGATTATACTTGTACCCATTTTTTACGGGATCAGTTTTGTCAAATTCATATTTGGCCACAATTGTATCACTATTGAGTACTTTGTTGATGGCCGAAAGTTCACTTGTCGTCACATCGTCGGGATGCTGTTTCAGGTAATAAGCTGTCTGCTGGAACAAGGAACCATAGACTTCCTGTTTACCAGCGGGTTCGACGTTGATGAAAGGAAGGAGGACATTGTTGTAGGCAGACACGAGGCACAACGATGGGATTGTCATCAATATTATTCTTTTCCAATTGCTCTTATAGCAGATCAACAAAAGAGCACATTCAACTAATACGATATAAAAACCTTGGTGTCGAGTCTGGCATACTAGTAGTATCGTGATACCATGGAGAAACAGATAGCGTTTCTCTTTCAAACAACGAGCATCGGTAATGTATAGTTCAAAAAGTGTAAAGAGATATAAAAGAAATGTGTAGGCAAAAAGCCCGTCCTTAGTGGGATTAATGGAAAGATACGGAAAGAGTGGGAATAGGGCGTAAGTGATGGCAAAAGCTAAAAGCAAACGGCTGGAAAGCTTCGCTTGTTGCATCAGTTTGATTCCGTAAAGAATGATTGCGCATGAAAAAAGAATAGAGAGGAGTGCTAAAAGAAAGAAGCCAATAGATAAATGACCAATCTCTTTCCCTATGTTGAAAAAAAGTGTATGTATGAGTTGGACGAAATATGGATGGTGATTGCAGGAAGCACAATCGGGATCCATGAATGTGCGAAGGCCAACTACCGAATCAAAGCCGAAGACCAAAGGATAGAAAAGGCATAAAGCAAACAAACGAGTACATACAATCAGAATCAACCATTTGCGGTAATTGAGTTGATATCCCTCAGTCGAAGTGGAATGGGAGCTCTCGACGATACAAGCGATGCCGAGAGAGATTTTGTAAAAAACAAATCCGTAAATAATACTTCGTAGACACCATGTCAGTATAGCTGTCCAGCTATTGAAACACAATGCCCAACTATGCACATGATAGAAACTGCCCTCAATGGTTACAAATTGCGAAAAAATGAATGCAACTATTGCAGAGAGAACCTTGAGCGAAGAGGAAGCATTAAGGCTGTATTTTTCGAAAAATGCTAATAGAAATGGAATGGTTGCTCCATAAAAAAAAGTATACTTAGGCAGCAGAGCCCGTATCTCCAAAAGTCCAGTTAAGACTGGGGAAAAAGAGACCAATATTACAGCAAGACCACATAGGTATTGCCATAGAGATGGTCGGGGGAAGGAGAACTTCATAGTCCTTAATGAAAGTATACTATTACGCTTTGTTTGCCTGTGTCTTTTGAAGACGATTACCGCCCAGTGCTCTGCATAATCCGGGAGCACACCATTCCACGATGTAGAATATTATTAGACAGACACCAATTATTATCAATGGTGAGATTAGATAATAAAAAATCCAAGGTGCAGAAATCTTGGCAAAAGCGGGAACTGTATATGAATTGACTTTTGAAATTATTGTTCCGATGCGAGGTAATGGGCAGGCGTGCAAAGCATAAATGAAGAAGCTGCTTTTAACCAACCAATTTGGCAGAGAGATGTCCCATTTCCGAACTAAAAGAAGGGCCAGGTACAAATATACCCAGATACAGCCAAGCGCAAAGAATGGGAAGAAGAAGCGTCCCTCAACGGTCCTAACGCTATCATAGTAAATCACGATGGCAGCTGCAACTAATGTGTAAATCAGGGCTGGTATTCTAATTTTTTCGGCGAATCCGACTAGTGTTTTTCCGTTCATAGCCATATAAAGACCCAATCCAAAACAAGAGAACGAGTCGACGGAAAAACCATGAATCTGAGGCCAAATTTTCGAAACGAAACAGAAAAGAAGTATCAAAAGTCCACAAATTTTGGTTTTTTTGAACAGCCAATAAAGGGCTGGCGCGAAAAGGGTAACAACCATCAGATCGCGGATGAACCAAATTGGGAGGTCAATCGGTGCCGAGCTGGGGATTGACATGCCAATCCAATTAGTCTTATACGTTCCCCATATGCTAATATCCCAAAATCCCCTAAAACCTACGTTGTTCCAATAGTCGGCAACATCGGCCCAAACGGCGGTGCCTCGTGCAATTTGATAAATAATATATAAAATGAAACTACCAATCGAGATAGCATTCCATAAGAAATAGGGCAGCAGTAATGTCTGGCTTCTCGATTTTAGCTTCCTGGAAAAAGTTTTCCAGTTCCAGCCTTCAATTCCTGCCCAGAAGAGATAGCCTGAAAGAAGGAAATAGGTGGGAACAATAGCATGAGCGAAGGTGTAGGAGATGGCTATTGCCAAAGCGTTTGAGATTCCACGAAAGGAAAGGATGGGGAAATCGGCTACTGCAAAACTTACCGTGTCGGGGTTCATGTGTCCGTATATGACAAAGAACACCAAGGAAGTTTTGAGTATAGCGATTGCTTTGGATTCCTGCCGACTGATAGCCATTTTTAAGAAAGAATCTTATAGATTAGCTTGAAATCAAATTTTCGATGGTAAATCAATTGGGCAAGCAGATAGATTCGTGTGAAATTGTTTCGTATCTGCTGCTTGAGGCTAAACCCCTTTCCCCAACTTCTGTAGTATAAGTGCCATGCAAACGAACTTGCATTCAAGGTCGTCATATTTGCAAAAATATGAGGAGCTTCAACCAATATATGGGTATCAAGTAGCTGAGGGTTATTAGTATATCGATACCCATATTTTTCCATAAGCCAACTCAGTATTCTGCAAACGACAATGTCGTTCCACTGTTGTTGTTCAAAATGTATTGATTTGTAATATTGCAAACAATCCAAAATGAATGGGCTTCCTTTTTCCGACATCATTACACCACTTTGAATTCCCATTCCAGGAATGAAATCAGTTACGCCGGTCAACCTTTTGCCATTTTCATCCAGATATTTATCCCTATTGTCATCAAAAATCCAGGGTTGGTATTCTTGACAAGAGCAGAAGGAATAATCAAGGAATTTGTCAAAAGAATTCAATACGATGATGTCAGTATCCATATATATCCCACCTTCTGTAGCCAATGCATAAACTCGGCAAAAGTCTGCAACAAAAGCGTATTTCTTGGCAGCATAAGCTTCTTTACAGAATGGAGCCATATTTGTGTCAAAATTGCTTTCATTCCATTCCTTGATTTCATAATCAGGGAGTCTTTTTTTCCAGGATTTGATGCAATGTTTGATTAGGGTGGGTTTTTCGGCTCCCCCAAACCAGCAATAATGTATTATTTTGGGAATCATAATGGTAAAGAATTGGGACTATTTTATTATAGAATCAGAAGAATAATGGGTAAAGCTACTCCTTGATGACGAATCCAGCTGCCGAAATCAGGTTCAAAAGCTGCCGAACATAACAAGAATGCTAGATAGAGATATAAGGCAGAGGTTCTGGAAAGGCGGCGATCTTCCTCTTGTAGCAATCTCAATTCTTTCTCTTCTTCGGTTTCTTCTTCCTCATCCTCTATTTCTTCATTAATATCGGCTTCTTCTTCGTTTTCGGAGACATTGTCAACAATAGTTGCGACTTCTTTTTCCTCTTCATTTCCCTCCTCTTCATCTGTAATGGCGTTCTTCTTGCGATTGATAAAGGCACGACCAATGAATGTCACAAGAAGAGACTGAAAAACGATGAAAAAGATGTATTTGATTCTACCTTTGATCAGCAGTTCATAGGGAAACATCAGACGGAAAATTTTAATTACATAATCAACGGTGGCAAAGACTCTATTGCCTTTTGGAAATATAGGAACGATTTCAGAATCTGCAACAGAGGATCGACTCATGTCTCGATAATTGGCATCAATCATTTCAGTGTAAGTGCCTTCGTCGCTTGTGGCAAGATATGATAATAGGAAGAAATATGAAATACCGATAATGATGGATGTAAAGAAAATGTTGGATATTAATTTTTGCTTTCCGTTTTTGGTCTGATAATTAATATTGTCAAAGAAATAGCGGACGATATACTGAAGAAAGAAATAATATAGAAGTACTAAGCCATAATATTTTCTGGAGAATAAAACGGTCAGGAATAGTGCAACACCAAGAAATATACTCTTTTGCTGATAGGTTTTTCCTTTGATGATTGCCAATGCCATCAAAATAAAGAAGAGCATCTGGTAGGGCTCTTTTGACAGGCAAAAGCAGAAAATATTAAGAATGGCAACGCCCAAATAAACGAAGATATTTTCCTTGATGCCAGCCTGAGGCGTTCGCTTATAAAAATCACGAACTATTAGAAGTGCTATGATATTATAAATAATTGATATGTAAATTTCCCATTCATCGATAAATATACAATTGAAAAAATTGATGGCTCTAAAAAGGGCTCCTGCATTAGACTCAGCGACACTTGAAATATTACTGGTTTGAGATAAGACAGACATTCTGAATGAATACATTCCAAAATACATACGCATAGCCATGCCATTGCCTATACTCATTACTACCAATTTGTAATACATTACTGTCCATCGGACAATTTTGGCGGCAATGATAATGGGAATAAACCAATAATAAAAATTGCGTAAGTTTTTAGCCGTATTGTTTGGGCCCATAGTCTTTCAAATATAAGAAAGCGAAAAGGATTTTTCGAAGATTAATTAGTTAGATTCAGATAAAAAAGAACTATATTGTGAATTTATATAATTGTTCATCTCAAGAATATATGTTTCATCTTTCTGTTTAATTTCTTGAACTTGGTCTCTATCCATAAAGATTTTTGAAATGATTTTAACCCATTCGGCAGGTTGCGTCGCCAATAATAGTGGCGCTGTATCTCTTTGATAAATGCCCTGTGAACTATGAGGATGAACTATCACAACTTTGCCATAAGAAAGAGCTTCGAAAGTCTTTATTTTTAGTCCTGTTCCTTGGGATACGGGATTGATAACAACATCTCCTTGTCGATAAAAGTTTTCGAGAGAATCTACCCTTCCTAAAAGCCCGATGTTCGAATACTTATCTTTGGGAATCTTTTCACATACAGTACCACCTATGATCAGTTTTAATTCCGGGTCTTGGTCGACCATCATTGGCCAAACATTGTCCAAGAACCATATGATACCATTCACATTAAATTCCATTCGGCTTGCAAGAAATAATATATTCTTGTTTCCTGTTAGAGGTTGATGATGGTAGTCGAAATGACTATAGACAGTATATATTTTGCTCTTAGGAGCCAAATAGCTATAGTAGATGGCTTCATCTTCCTGTATCGCAAAAATGTTTGGACATCGTTGCAATGCTTTTGCCTCTTCGTGGGCATCGCATGCCTCATAGAAAGGAGCTCCTGTCCTTAGATCCTTGTAAGAAAAAACGTCATGGGTATATATCGCCTTTCTGGGAATGTTAGTGTATGTCAATAGTCTTGACAACCGCATATATTGTAGAACGATGGCATCAAAATGCAATTGATTGTTAAGTTGTTCTACAAATTTTTCTATTCCGAAAGGATAATGGTCGTCACATAGCCATCGGCCATGGCAAAGCTTGGTCCTGGCTTTATCAATAATAACCCTTCGCACCTTTCTTATTGGATTGAGATGAAAAATGTGATAGTTTTCACCCCAAAATTCCTTCATCTGAGATTCGTCAGTCTGACGAAGCGACATATCGACAAAGAGGAAATGCACATCACATCCCAGATGCTGTAAAATTTGAACCTGCCCCATAATAGCGGTTCTATTACCAGCATCTGTAGGATGTGATTGGTTAGAAGACACTAAAAGGACCTTCATGCTTTATCCATATAGGTATAGCCATAACCGTAGCCGTAGCCATAGCCGTAGCCGTAACCGTAGCCGTATGCACCATATCCATACTTGTTATTAACTATTTCTGTTCCGTTAAGAATAACGGCTAGATTCTTAAGCGTATCGTCTCGATAATACTGTTCAACAACAGAGAGGAGCGGACGATCCATAACACCGACACGAATTACGAAGAGTGAAACATCGGTCACACGATTGACAATCTGGGCGTCGGCTACGACTTCCGTTGGAGGACAGTCTAACAAAATAAAGTCATAGCGTTTACGTAGCTCTTCTATCAGTATTTCAAGTCGTTTTCCGTGTAACAATTCGACAGGATTCGGAGGAATAACACCGACTGGGAGTACTTGAAGATTATCGAATCCTTCAACCTTACACAACAACATGTCGAGATTTGTACATTTACCACGGAGATAATCCGATAAGCCTTGCTTTGGTCGACCTACAAATCGACTTAGACTAGCTTTGCGAATGTCGCAATCGATAAGACATACTTTCTTATCGTTTAAAGCTAGGCTCGCTCCAAGGTTGATAGCAACGTAGGTTTTACCTGAACCAACATTAAGAGAGTTGAGTGTATAAACTTGAGGGTGGCTATCTTCATCACCAAGGAATTCGAGATTGGTCCTGACAATTCGGAATGCTTCATTGACGACATTTTTGCTATCGCCTTTTACATCAATTGTAGGATGCGAAGAATGTCTTATTTTCTGGGACTTTTTCTGATCAGTGCTTTGAGGCAATTCTCCCAGGAACGGAGCTGATAGTATCTCAACATCCTTGCGACCACGGACCTTATTATTCATAATGCATCGAAGAATGAAGATGGCAGCGGGAAGGAGGAATCCTATAGCAAGAGCAATCAGGAGAGTAGATTGTTTATCTGGGAAACTAGCTTTGCCTGGACCATTGGGCGGATTGACAAGACGGGTGTTATAAGCAGAAAATGCTTGTGACAATTCATTCTGTTCACGTTTCTCAAGCAGGAACAAATAAATCTGTTCCTTGACCTTTTGTTGGCGTTCGACATTTTGCAGATAGAGTTGCTTTCGTGGATTGCTGGCCATCTTGGCATTGCTGTTGCTCTGTCTGATTTGGGTCGTCATCTGTCTTGTGGTGAGAGATTGAATCGCATTGTCAATCGAGTGCAAGATGACAGATTTGAGCGTGTTAAGTTCAACATCGAGGTCTTGCACAAGTGGATTGGTGGCACTACTGTTGGCGATGTAGTTGTTGCGCTGCAGAATCTTGGAATTATAAGACGAAATAAGTGCGCTGACCTCTGAAGGGAAATCTGGCGATACGGGAAGTAGCTGATATGAATCATTGCCTGCTATTCCTGAACGGATATTGCGGATATTGGTGATTTGGTTTGTAAGATTGTCAAGCGTTGTAGTGGCAGCCGTTGCTTGCTGGAAATAAGTGCCAGCGGCAGTCTCAAAACTTGGAACAAGATTATTGCTCATATATTCGGTGATATCTTCTTCTACAGAACCCAAGTCTCCTCCGATAATGTTAAGACGCTGTTCAATAAAGTCCGAAGTACTTTTGATAGTCTTATTGTGTTCTTTTACCCAATTCTCACTGTAAACTTGGATCAAGGTATTTAAAAATTCGTCACCACGTGGAGCACGTTCATCTTGGATGGTGATTTTAACTTGCGACGAACCATTTCGTCCTCCAGATACTCTGAGTTTTGAACCAAATGTTTCTGCCATTTGTCTCAAAGGATAGTGAGTTACCAAGCATTCGAAAACATCCGTGTTTTTCTTGTTATACACCGACGGCTTAACCAAAAGACGACCAATTGGCGTTTTAATGGTGTCATTCAGATTGCCTATGATTTCATTGGAATCATTTTCGCTCTTCGTATGTCCAGGAAGATCTGAAATGGTGAACTTGTTGTTGTCGAGCTTGAATTTGAATTGGCATTGGTTATTGTCATCCAAATCGATGAAATATATGTCAATCGGGATTTCGTCTGCATACAGAATGTAATCGCGTAGATACTGTCGGGAAGTGTAAACAATATTGAGCCTGAGTCGGCTTACTACTTCTTCAACGGTCATTGGCGAACGCAGTGTAATAAGTTCGTCTTGCAGTTTGTTGTTCGCCTGGAACATACTCGTTAAGCCGGCCATTCCACTGAGTGCCTGGATTTCTGAAGACAAAGAACTAGCTTCTGTCTTGATGAGAAGGGTGGTTGATCTTTCGTAGATGGGCGGTGTGCGGAGGAGAAATAGCAATCCAATGGCCACACTAACAAATATAGAAAGAATGAACCAGGGCCATTTTACCAAGCAGGCGATAAGCATGTCTTTAGGAGAGACACCTAATGTCTCCAGTTCGACTTTTTTCTTGGTTTTTTTATTTACTGCCATAGTGTTTGTCTAAAGAACAATGATTAATCAAATTTATGAACAAACGCATAGATGGTTAGGCCGAAAGTCAGCACGCTGCTTATCAGGCTCATCCAGAATGTAGGTTTGCGAACTGTATTCCCATACAAAGTAGTCGAGTATTGCTTCTTCTCATTCATCTCTACGTAAACGATATCGCCTTGTTGAACATAGTAGACAGGAGAATTAATGACAGATTCGGCCGATGTGAAATCCACTTCATAGTTGCGAAGTTGTCCATTGACTTCTCGTATCACTCTGACTTTTCGGCGTTCAGCACTTAATGAAAGGTCTCCTGATTGTGCGACTGCTTCAATGATTGTGAATGCATCCTTGGGAATTTGAACAATACTAGAGCCAATTTCGCCTAAAGTGTAGAAATAGTCATTGGCAAACGAGCAACTGACATAAGGATCCTTGACGAGATTCTCTTCGATAAGGATATCTCGTACTCTATCAGCAATTTCTTGACGTGTAAGTCCTCCGACATGGATGGTGCCCACTACAGGAAATTCAATATTACCATCAATATCTACATTATACGTATGGAGGTCAGTCGAAATACTCATACCTGCAGCACTGCCACGAGAACTGTACCCTCCACCGTAATAGCCATGACCCATCACATTGAAGAGTCGAGCAATTTTTTCATCACGGCAATGAACATTGATAAGCAGCTTATCTTCATGCTTTGCTCTTACATACTGAATTTCTGGAAGATCGATGGGATGAGTGGTCGTCAGATCTTGAAAATAGATGATGTCTTGAGGGGGAGAACAAGACGTAATGGCAATGCCTGAAAGACAAAGCATCAATAGACGGAAAGAATTTTTCATATTAGTTTGAATTGATATGATTGATTTTCGATAATAACGATTTGCCAGTTTATGGTATCTATGGGAAAATAGTTAGTTGCCTTGAATAGCCTTTTTCAACAATTCGATAGAGAACTGTCTCAACTGCTCAATACATTTGTTTACAGCGGCATAGTCAATTTGCATTTGTAGGCATTCGTCGACAGACTCCTTGGCTGTGAGCATTCGTTCGGATAAACCAATACTCTTGAGAAGAGAATACAGTCGTCCATTGGTTGAAACTGTGCCGTCATCCTGATATCGACGAAAACAGAAGAAGGTCTTTTGGTGAAGAGCTGATAAAGCTGTGCAATGGAATGAGTCTGTCAGCACATATTTTGCATCGCGTATCAACGAAACAAAATCTAGAGGATCTACATCATAGAGTGGATAGTCGGCAAAACCTTCATCGCTTTTGATATATTCGTCAAGATTGGGTAATTGTACGATTTTCAGATGAGTGATTCGGGCAAGTTCCTTGGCCCAAGTGCGTTGCTTGGGATTGTTGCCTAGAAAATAGCAGAGGATGTATGGCTCGTTTATTCGTTGCTTTTGAGGGATAACCTCCCCCCACTCTTCTGCACAAAAAAGTAAGGTCGGGTCACAAACGATAGGTACATCTCGATCAATAAGTTGTTTCACCAACTTCTTTCCCGATTCTTCCCTCACCATAATGTTATTGAAGCGTGGCAGGAACTCCCGAGCCATCTGGGCTTGTTTGGCTGGTAGTTGGGAAACTCCGAAACTAGTAGCATAGGCAACCTTTCGTATGCCTGCACCATCAGGAACAAAATTGAGCGTGTAATAATCTGCCGTAATATTAGAGGGGAGCCAAAGTTGATCGCTGCCAACGATGAAAGCTGAGTATTTATCCGCGTTTTTCCCTAATTCGGCTTTCGAATTGAATCGTTGGGAAAGTCGGAATTTCTCTTGTGCAAACCGGCTGAAAAGATTGTCACGTATCATGAGATTCGTGGCATACTCTTTATTCGTCCTTTTAGCCAACCATTTACGGACAGTTCCCATCTTGTCCTTGATGGTATGGATGTCCAGGCAGTGGCTCAAGAAATATCGATATTTTGCCCTATTGATTTCGGGTTTTAATCCATCGATGCATATTGTTTCATTCGGCCAATCCAGTTTGTCGCAAATCATTTGGGTGGCCAAAGCTTGAAGTTGGCTGCCATAATTATGTTGGAAGTAGCAGGTAACAAGTGCTATTTTTTTCATCCGATACAATGTTTTGGTTGTGGCATAGCTTCGCCCTAGCTTGCCACAGAGGAATATGGACAAACTATTATAAAAACGAAGCATCCTAACATGTGGGTACACATGCGCATATAAAATGCGCGGCAAATTTAGAAAAATAATTCTGATTGTCCAACCTTTTTATGGAAAAAAAAGGTTAAACACCTGAATTTAATTAGCTGTGAGTCAATTTTGCTATCTTGAATGAAATATTATGTAAATGGATTGTTCACTAGTGGAAATGGTTAAAATATAAATGGGTCCAACTCGATTTCCGAGTGGACCCATTGTTTCTCAAGCAATGATGGATCAAAATATTATTCGATGAATTTATTTGATAACAATCATACGGCGGCCGTTGATGTTGTATGTGCCGGGTGCCAAACCTATCATACGGGAAGACACCTTAATAGGTTCAAGTGTTGATTCGATTTCCTCTTCAATTTCTTCAATGCCGGTTTCGTCGTTTCTCTCCTTGGCCCATGCGTGCGAATTATCGATAATTTCAAGATAATCCCTCATTGGTTTCATAGAAGAGGTTGTCTTGCAAGCTATCCATTCTCCTCCGCTTGTATAGTAATAGCCATAGAGGTTGGGAGCAGCAATTTTAGTATAGGTACCTCTGATTACAAATGTATAGCTACCTTCTGTGATCTCAAGGCTCTGAGGTTCGGCGGGATAAACCACGCAATTCTTTTTGCTAATAGTCTGAGCGGTTGTCGAATTGGCGACCTTAGCTCGAATCATATATGGTTTGTTGGGGATTGTAATGTCATCTTTTCCAAGGACTCGGCGCTGTACACTAAATGAGTTAATAGTGCCGTTTGACAAAGTGACGTTAACCCCAGAGATCTCTGCAATTTCGAATTTGCTACTCCAGTCGCTGTACTCAAGGGCTACGGGAAGGACGATGGAGCCCCAGTTCGTCGAAGGAAATTTGCGCGAGTATGAGAAGAGAGACGCATTGACTTCGGTTGTTCCAGTGTACTCATCTCCATCAGCGAATTTCATCACAGCAGTATATGTCTCACTTTCAGTATTTGATGATAATTCTTTGACTTTGTCAATCTCAAGATAGGCCCTCATAGGCCCCATAGAGGATGTTTTCTTGCAAGCAATCCATTGGCCACCACTGGTAAAATATTTACCGTAGAGGTTTGGCGCTGCTATGCGGGTATAGGTTCCCGTGAATTTAAATGAATATTTGCCGTTTATGATTTCGACAGTTTGGTTTTTAGCAGGATGAACCACGCAATTCTTTTTGCTAATGGTCTGTGCGGTTGTCGAATTGGCGACCTTTGCACGAATCATATATGGTTTGTTGGGGATTGTAATGTCATCTTTTCCAAGGACTCGGCGCTGTACGGTAAATGAGCTAATCGCCCCATTAGACAAAGTGACATTAACCCCTGAAATCTCAGCAATTTCAAACTTGTTGCTCCAGTCGCCATATTCAAGGGCAACAGGAAGAACGATGGTTCCCCAGTTTGTCGAGCTAAATTTGCGAGAATAAGAAAAGATGGCTGCATATGTAGGATTGTTGCTAGTATAGGGGTCTCCATCCGAAAAGACAACATTTTCAGTGTATTCGATGCCATTCTCTTCTTCTTCGCTGGGGGCGTATTCTTTTATAGTCTGGAACTCCTTCCAGTAGCTAGCACTCTTATAACTGCTCAGGGATCCGTTGGGCACATACAGCACACATGTCGTTTTGTCGACTTTGTTGAACGACGTAGCTGTGATTTGTGCTGGCTCAGAGCCAACATAAATCGACTTGAGATTGCTGCAACCTTCAAATGCATGTTCATCAATGGTTTTGATGCCATTGGGGATGGTTATTGATGACAAGCCAGTACAATAAGCAAATGCACTTTCGTCAATTTTTGTAACGCTGTTCGATATGGTTACCGATGGGAGCTGAGTACAATTTCTGAACGCAGCCGATGCAATTTCCTTGATGCCATCCTCAATCGTGTAGGATGAGTTGTAGTTAATAGGCAGGCGTGCAAAAATGGTAGTATTATAGATGGGCTTGCTCAGTTTTGTGCAATTTGAGAATGCAAAAAAACCGATGCTGGTCACGCTATTTGGCAGCGTGAGGGATGTCAGAGCAGAACAGTTGTGAAAGGCATAACTGCCGATACTCTTGATCTCGCCGTCAAATTGCAATTTTGTGGTCGAGCTGCTGGATACGGAAAGTCGATTGCCTGTGGCGTCGGTGAAATTTCCCTGAGGAGAAACGACTGTTCCATTGGAAGTTGTGTAATTGATTACAGAGTTTGCAGCATTGACCGTTGTAGCGAACAACAAACCAAATGCGATCATACACATGGACAAAGCATCCGATGTGAATAATGATCGTTGTGCCATCATATAAACTGTGTTTAGTGCGCCGATTGTTTCCCCATCATCGGCTTTGTTTTCATTGAAAAGCGGGGGACACTGACTCTGCTAATACCATTAGTTCGTAGTAACCGCTAATACATTAAGATAATAGTTTGGAGGGCATAAATGCTTAAACCTCCTCAATCCTTTACAAAAAATCCATGGTTCTTGAATAAACCAAAATAATCCCACGGATATATATTTTTTTTTAAGGATAATTAGAATAGAGATTTGAATCGAACCGTTAGATCAAGAGCAAAAGTTACACTTTTCTAAAAAGAATGAACATTTCGGCTGCAAAGTAAATGAATTTTTTTTATTTAGCCAAATATTTATGTAAAAATGTGTGTTTTTTTTCTGACGATAGTCAATTTGACTCGTTTTGTATGTCAAAGATGGCATTTTTCATTGTAATTTGTGTTTTTTTGAAATAAAGACCACAATTGTTTGAAAAAATTTGGTAATATGAAAAAAAACTTATTTATTTGCAGAAATTTATTTTATGAAATTAGATTTGCGGCTTCATATTTTGTCGGAAATCTAATTCTTTGTAAGTCTAAATGTTGTAATACGTCTTTTTACTTTTCGTTTCTTGTCATGATCAGCAGAGAAAAATTTTTTATGCCGCTTTCGCTTATTATAGCTTTCGGTATCGTGTCGGCTTTCACGACTCTTAAAGCCCAAACGGCTTCTTCAGTAGAGAAGGCAAAGGTTGTTAGTTTCTCCGTGGAAAACGACCTTGTCAATCGGTATCTTCAGCATGCTGAAATTGCGTATGGTGATGGCATTGGTCGTTCGGGGATTAGTATACTTTGTTATTGGTTGATGGACCCGGGTGAATCTCCATATATGAAAGAGGTGCCTGAAAGTGGTGGCCTTCCCAAGTGGGCCGAACAATGTGCACCGGTAAAGATTCCGGTTGGACAAGGTAACTCTGTATTGGTGTCTGCTACTCCATCTTTTAATAAGTATTTGTCTGTTTCTTCCGAATCAGATACAGCGTTCATCTATAATCTTGTTCCTCAAACCGTTTATTGGTATCGTGTAGTGAGTGCTGATAATAGGGTGTTGTCGGATGGCATTTTCAAGACACAGGGTCGTTTAAGAATGATTAAAACGGAGAAAGTAATTAATGTAAGAGACATTGGTGGGTGGAAGTGTGATGGAGGACGTTTAGCCTATGGGAAAATCTATAGGGGAGGTACGTTGCAAGGACTGACAACCAAAATCGGCCCAGTTGATGAGACGGACATCGAAGAACTGGTAGATAATGTAGGAATTAGTTCTGAATTTGATCTGAGACAAGGAACAGGACTTAGTGCAAGCCCTTTAGGCTCAAAAGTCAAATTCAATAATATTGCCTTAATGGATTATATGGAACTTATGCTAAACATCAAGTCCAATGGTTATGTGAATAGTGGCACATATTATTCTGATTTGGCAAAATTGCTGAATACTCTTATTACTGATTTGAAATCGGGAAAGAGTGCCTATATTCATTGTTTGATGGGTGCTGATCGTACAGGAACAATAATTGCATTAATACAAGCTCTTTGCGGTGTCTCGGAAGCAGATATTGTCAAGGACTGGGAACTTACTTCATTTACTGCTGTTGGATATCGTAAATATATAAATATCCAAAGTGAATATAAATATAAAAATTCTAATGGGGAAAAAGTTTCTGCTCCAGGTGAATTGCGAGCCGTTTTTGATTATCTTTATGATAATTATGGAGGTGCGGAGGGTGCAAGTCTGAAGGAGCAAGTTACCCGTTGGTTCCAGGACAAGATTTTTGCAACTCGTTCCGATAAGGGTGCTTCTGTTTTCAACGATCTTCGCAGTTTGCTGATTACTCCAGAAGTCAAGTCCCCTGTTGTCATTAAAGACTTAAGTAATGAGATTGACTCCTATAATTATTCTGTAACTACTGAATCTACATCTTATTTCAGCTCTTTAGACTCCAAATATGTTGTTCCGACGACAGGAAAGACAGCTGATAATGATGGCTTCTCAAGCACGGATTATATCTCATGTTCGGGTTATTCCTATTTGCTGCTTAGTGCTCCTACGGCTCAGATAGGTGCATTTTATGATGCAAACAAAAAATATCTCGGTTCTATCGAAGATGCAACAGTCTCAAATAATTATGGCACTGGTACTGTGCTTTTCGACTATCGACAATATTCCATTCCTGCAAAGGCTGCATATGTCAAGTTGAATATGCCCAAGTATTGTGACTGGGAGGCCGTCCTTTCGGAGACACCTTATCTATAATTTATAGTATTTTGACAAGATTGAATAGCGTTCTTGTGGCTGAACATGTGCTACACAAACGCTATTCTTTCTTTAAAATATATATATGCCATTTAACCTTTTCGCTTAAGTCTAGTCTTATAGTAAAAACATATAACTAAATAACGTATATTGCTATGAAGAAGAACTATCTTGCAATTCTGCTCGGAGCCTTGGCTGCTCTCGCAACATTCACTTCCTGCACCGATGACGACGATGTAAAGGGTATGGTCCTCTCGGGAGAATGGCAGGGTGATTTCGATATGTATTACGACTACCAGTACTCCTGGGGCGATATCGTAACATTTGTAGCTGATATGACCTATCTGGAGTTCATACCGTTTGAGCATTCATACAATAGCGGATACGGCTATCAGGTCGATTTCTATTACGATCGCTCATCCCCTTACGATGAGATCTACCATGCTTTCTCTTGGGAGGTACGCTATGGTACCATCTATCTCTATTACAAGGGAGAACACGAATGGGATACCTATCTCCGCGACTACCGTATGACCAACGATCGTCTGACTGGTTACTTCGAGAACACTTCCAACCGCTTCTCGCTTTGGAAACTGGCTGATTACTACGACTGGACGCCTTACATCAACACCTACGGCGATTATTATAATGGATATGGCTACGGCTATGGTCGTCCTGGCTATTATTATAGCAAGACGCGTGGTGGAGAAGAGGCTAAGGATGGAAAGATTGTCCGTTATGGTAATCTTTCGGCAGATGGAAAGACGAAAGAGTAGTCTTTACCAAACCCATCGACAGATTGCAGCTATGGTATAGCATGCCATAGCGATGCAGAGAATCAACTGGAATCCTGTTGAAAGCAGGAACGAAAGGAATGAAAGAAGAGCGATCCGAATGGCCTTGCCCACTTCGCGAGTGCTCAGCATTTCTCCCACAAATGCTCCTAAAAGAGGGCCGACAAGTAATCCTATGGGCATAAAGAAAAACCCTAGGACAAGTCCAATAGTAGAGCCGGTGATGGCAGCACGACTGCCGCCGCCGGCTTTTGCCATCCATATAGGGGCAATATAATCAAGGACTTCTGCAACGATGGTCATCACAAGCATCAACCATAAGGCTGTGCCACTAATATATGGAGAACACGTGAAATATGCAATCAGCATCGAGCCCCAACAAAGTGGTGGTCCGGGCAATGCTGGCAGAATGGCACCAACGATGCCTGCCAAAGCCAGTATGATTGCTAATACGATAAGTATGAAGATGACGATAGTCATGCTATTCTAATGGTTTTTCTTGAATTTTTGGCGCAAAGATACGATAAAACGTCGGTTTGTCCAAATATTTCGTCTTTTTCTAAGGCAAAATTTGTGACAAATGAGTTTTTCTTGTATCTTTGCCACCATATTCAGACAAAGGACATCGCCTATGATGAACAAAAAGATTATTATTATATTATTGTTTGTATTCTATTGTGCGGTTTGCAGCCTTCCTGCCGAGAGCAAGATGGACTTGCAGCTGCTCAAGACGATCAGTTCCGTTCGTGCCAATGCAAAAAGCCTTGGCAAGGAGTCGCTGGAGTCAAAGAGTATTACTGTTTTGGCGATACTTAACAACGATTATGTCCTTCCACGCGAAGATTTCGAATCTTTGGGCATCAGTATTGGTACGCAGGTGGGACGTGTCGTGACTCTTCGAGTCCCATTGTATAGCCTTCAGGAATTGTCGGAGCATCCTTCGATTGAGCAGTTAAATGCCAATCGTCGACATCGTGTTACTTGCCTAAATACTCGAATGGAATGTGGGGCAGAGATTCTGCACAATGAAAACAAGGCTTTGGCCGAAGGATTAGGAAGAACTTATAAGGGAAAAGGTGTTCTCATTGGGATGGTTGACACGGGCATAGAATACAATCATCTCAATTTTCGAAATCCCGAAACAGGGGAGACACGCCTTCGGGGCGCTGTCCTCTATCGACCCGAAGAAGGCGCTGCTGATTCCATTTACGAATATTATACCGAACCGACGCAAATCGATACCTTGACCACCGATAATGTCAATAATTCCCATGGTACTCATACTGCGGGTATTGCCGGGGGCAGTTATCTTGGATTGGATATGCAAGGCATGGCACCCGAGGCCGACCTGATGCTTTGTGGAACAAGCGTACTCGAAGATGATCGTATCATCGATGCCCTAAAAAGGACATTTGCCCGAGCCGATGAGTTAGGAGAGCCTTGTGTTATAAACCTTAGTATCGGTAATCCTGTCGATTGGAAGGACGGTCGTTCAGCACTTTGTTTGGCGTGCGAAGCATTGACGGATAATGGAAATGCCCCAGGTCGAGCTATCGTTTTTTCGGCAGGAAACGATGGAAACAAGAATTTCACAATTGACTATCAATTCGCCGACACGTTACCAGTTTATACGTTGCTGCAACCCGCTGTGGTCGGTGGAAAAACTTGTTACATCAATCCTAACATCGATGCATATTGTTCTGATAGCCTTCCCGTCAAGTTGGATTATGTGCTTTACGACACACTTTCCCATACGTTCGATGAACTGCCCTTCGAACAGCATTTGCTCGATACACTCGAGGCAGGGCATGACAATCGTCGTCATCTTTGCATCGATGTCGATACTTGCTATATGCAGGATTTCCCGAACAAACTCATCGCAGCCCGAATCAGCGGTTCGGTAGGTTCCCAAATTACACTTTATTATATTAATAATAGCTCGGTCTCTTATTCTATGCTTGATTATGGGCTTGGAGATCGTTGGCTTGTTGGTTCTCCATCGCATAGTATCAGCGACTTGTGCTGCACCGATGCCGTGATTTCGGTCGGAGCATATAGCGCAGTTGATTCCTTGACGAATATCTTTGGTCGAACGGTTTATCCTTTGTCGCCGCGTGGCGAGGTTTGCTCTTTTTCGAGTTATGGCCCTTCGAGTGACGGGACACCCAAGCCAGATGTCATTGCTCCTGGCGCTAGTGTCGTTTCGAGTTTTTCGAGTTATTGGGAAGATAAAATCATCTATTATTACATGAGTCGTCGCTATCTTGACTCACCGATGATGTATGTCTTGACGCCCGAAGGTGAGAGTCGGACCTATTATTGGATTCACTCTGTCGGCACGTCCCAATCATCTCCAGTTGTGGCTGGCATTATCGCCCTTTGGATGGAGGCTTTTCCCACACTAACGGTTAACGATATTCGTTCAATCCTCCAAAAGACCTCCCGCTTGGATGATTACTGTCTTCGCGCTCCTGGTGGCCCTATCCAATCGGGATTTGGCAAGGTCGATGCAGTGTCAGGTATGAAGGTAGTTCTGTCAATGTCGGGAATTGAAACGATTCGGCAAGATAATCCCACATCGCCTATGATCTTTAATCTGTTTGGTCAGCCAGTAAAGCAACAGACTAATAAAGAAGGATTATTTATCAAGGAAGGACGTAAAATAATATTGTAAATACGTATGGGTCCAATTCTGGATCGTAAATTGGACCCATCCAATCGTGTCGGTCCAATTTTGAATCGTAAATTGGACTCATCCGATCACGTCAGTCCAATCCTGAATCGTAAATTGGACCCATCCAATCGCGTCAGTCCAATTCTGAATCGTAAATTGGACTCATCCAATCGTGTCGGTCCAATTCTATAATGTAAATTGGACTTATCCGATCGCGTTGGTCCAATTCTCTAACGTAAATTGGACCCATCCAATCGCGTCGGTCCAATTCTGAATCGTAAAATGGACGTTCCCAATTGTGTGCGTCCAATTCTGAATCGTAAATTGGACCCATTCAATCGTATCGGTCCAATTCTCAAACGAAAATTGTACACTTCCTCTTTCCTCGCCTCTTTTTGAAATAAATATTTGTGCTTTTTTGGTTTTCTTTTGGAAAAAAGAATAAAAATACATATATTTGCACCGCAACAACTAACATTTTCACTATGGAAACAGAAAACAATCCCAAACATAAGGCCGGCTTTGTCAATATCGTAGGCAATCCTAATGTTGGAAAAAGCACGCTGATGAATGCCTTAGTTGGTGAACGAATCAGCATCATCACCAGTAAAGCGCAGACCACTCGCCACCGCATTATGGGTATCGTCAATACCGACGATATGCAGATTGTGTTCAGCGATACACCCGGTGTGCTCAAACCGGTTTCGAAACTTCATGAGTCAATGTTGGCATTTAGCCAAAGTGCCTTGCAGGATGCAGATATTCTTCTTTATCTCACCGATACCGTTGAAAGCCCGGAGAAGAACGAACAATTCCTTGCCAAAGTTAAGGCAATGTCCGAGCAGTCGGAACCTGGCAATGGACAGCCAAATGTCATTGTGGTCTTGAACAAGATGGACCTCGTGGACCAGGAGACCCTTGTGTCGTTGGTCGAACAATGGCATCAGCGCTTGCCCAATGCTGAAATCATTCCGATTTCGGCGCTTCATGGCTTCGGTACGGATTTGTTGATGTCGAAGATCAAGGAATTGTTGCCCGAATGTCCGCCCTATTTCGAAAAGGACGCATTGACCGACAAGCCTGCGCGCTTTATTGTTACCGAGATTATCCGCGAGAAGATTCTGTTGCTCTACGACAAGGAAATTCCCTATTCTTGCCAGGTTGAGGTTGAGAGTTTCAAGGAGGGCGACGACATCATTCATATCTCGGCCATCATCTATTGCGAACGCGAAAGCCAGAAGGGCATTCTCATTGGCCACAAGGGTGCTATGCTGCGACGCCTCGGAACGCTCGCCCGCAAGGATATCGAGGCATTTTTCGACAAGAAGGTTATGCTCACCACCTTCATAAAAGTCGAGAAGGATTGGCGAAACAATCAACGTGATCTTAACCGCTTCGGTTACAATCCGGAGTAAGTCTTACGTGTATATGTGTATGTGCGTATGCGTAATATAATAGGTATAGGCGAGACCGTCCTCGACATCATTTTTGTTGACGATCAGCCGCAACGTGCTGTGCCGGGTGGTTCGACGTTCAATGCGATGATTAGTTTGGGGCGTGTCTTTGGTGGGACAAAAGATGCCCCAAGTGTGAAAATGATTACCGAGACAGGTGATGACCATGTCGGGAATATCATCACCTCGTTCATGCAGCAAAATCATGTTTCTACCGAACTGGTGACCATCAACCCTGGCACCCAGAGTCATCTGTCGTTGGCATTTCTCGATAGCGAGCGAAATGCAGATTACGAATTCTACAAGGATCATGCTTCTGCCAAACTGAATGACGCCAAGATTTCTACGGTGCAGTTCTCGTCTGACGATGTGATTCTCTTCGGCTCGTTCTTTGCCGTCAATCCCGTCATTCGCGATTACACTCGTTCCCTTCTTAATGCGGCTCATGATGCAGGGGCTATCCTTTACTACGACATCAATTTCCGAAAAAGCCACATCAAGGACATCCCAACCATCTTGGGCAATCTGGAAGAGAATATCCGACTTGCGACAGTAGTGCGAGGTTCGGCAGAAGACTTTGGTTATCTTTATGGTACGACCGACAGTCGAGAGGTTTATGTTAAGCACATCCGCCCTCTTTGCAAAGTTTTCATTTGTACCGATGGCGCTGGTCCCGTGAGGGTTTATGTCCCCAATTTGGCCAGTCCCGACACATTCATCGAGGCCCAAATACCCGTCAAGCACCTTGACAATGTGGTATCGACAGTAGGAGCGGGAGACAATTTCAATGCAGGCTTTGTCTATGGGTTGATAAGAAACGGTTATCAAAAGGCAAATCTGTCGGCTCCAACATTGAGCGGAGGTACCGGTATTTTAGACATCATCGACATTGCCGAGCGCTTCTCTTTGCACGTCTGCAGTCGGCTGGATAACTATGTCGATGTGTCATTTGTGCCATAATTGACTGTGTTTTTGAGAGAAAAGCAGCCAATTATTTGGTAGGTTCATTTAAACTCACTATCTTTGCGCCCGTCTTAAGACGCAAAAAAAGCCGTGACATCGGATACCTTACCCATGGCATGGGAGGCTGACCGAACGACCGTGAGGGTCGCATACGTCGGAAACCTCTCGATGCAAAAACAAGGCTGATGCACGAAGATTATTTATTTACAATTTAAAAATTTACAAGTAAAATGGGAAATTTAGTAGCAATTGTGGGTCGTCCCAATGTGGGTAAATCGACCCTTTTCAACCGCCTTACGGAAAGCCGTACGGCTATTGTCAGCGATGTCGCTGGTACTACGCGTGACCGCCAGTATGGACACGTGATTTGGAACGGACGCGAGTTCTCACTCGTCGATACAGGTGGATGGGTGGTCAATTCGGAAGACATCTTCGAAGATGAAATCAACAAACAGGTCGAAATCGCAATCGAGGAGGCTGATGTCATCCTCTTCCTTGTCGATATTCGTAATGGAATCACCGACCTTGACGAAAGCATTGCTCACCTTCTCCGCAAGTCGGGCAAGGAGATCATCGTTGTTGCCAACAAGGCAGACAACTACGATCAGCATGCCTATGCTGCCGAATTCTATTCCTTCGGCTTGGGTGATCCTTACATCATTTCATCGGCAAATGGTTCCGGAACCGGTGATTTGCTTGATGAGGTAGTCGGTCGTTTCAAGAAGGACGATACCGAGGATCTTGAGGATTTGCCCAAGTTTGCCATCGTTGGTCGTCCCAATGCCGGCAAGAGCTTGTTGCTCAATGCATTTATGGGCGAAGAGCGCCATATTGTGACCGATATTGCAGGTACTACACGCGACAGTATCTACACCAAGTACGACAAGTTCGGTTTCAATTTCTATCTGGTCGATACAGCCGGTATCCGCAAGAAGAACAAGGTCAGCGAGGATATCGAATACTATTCCGTATTGCGTTCCATCCGTGCTATCGAGAATTCGGACGTTTGCATCCTTATGATTGATGCTACCCGTGGCATCGAGGCCCAGGATATGAATATTTTCCAACTCATCGAGAAGAACCGCAAGGGACTGGTGGTTTGTGTCAACAAGTGGGACATCATGGCCGACAAGTCGAAGGAATCGATTCGTTGTATGGAGGAGGCCATTCGTGCACGTTTTGCTCCGTTCGTTGACTTCCCGATCATCTTTGCTTCGGCTGTCACCAAGCAGCGCATATACAAGGTGATTGAGACTGCCACCCATGTCTATGAGAATCGCCGTCGTGTGGTCAAGACTTCCGAACTCAACGAATATATGCAGGAGGTGATCGGAGCTTATCCGCCACCCAACAACAAGGGCAAATTCGTCAAGATCAAGTATGTGACCCAGCTCAAGGCCACCACGACAACAACCGACGAAAAGAATCCTGAAGTTGTTGTATCTGCCCCCAATGTCCCCTCTTTCGCCTTCTTCTGCAACTTGCCGCAGTGGGTCAAGGAGCCCTATCGTCGTTATCTTGAGAACAAGATTCGCGAGAAGTGGGACTTCACGGGAACGCCCATCAATATCTTCATGCGCGAGAAGTAATTGCCTAATGGATGTTAAAAATGTGTGATTTTTGACAATTTGTGAATGCAAAACTGTCGATTTTTTGCATATTTTTAGATTTATAGGTGCGATAATGTTCGAATTTGAGGTGTTTTTCTTGGTGGGTAACTGAAAAGTAGTTATCTTTGCCACGTTTTATTATCCTTCTTACTATGAACAAATCCTACACCTCTTATTTGCGTGACACGTTTACGCAGCATTGGCAGTTGACTGCGCTTACCGACTATCCGGGCATCCAGCTCAAGTATTGCGAGGCTGCCCAACGGATTGAATCGCTTCACGTCCTGTTCCGTGACCTCGGTATCAAGCCTGGCGACAAGATTGCCCTTTGTGGTAAGAACAGCAGCCATTGGGCTGTTTGCTTCTTTGCAATCACTACTTATGGTGCTGTGGCTGTTCCCCTTCTGCATGAGTTCACTCCTGACAACATCCAGAAGATCACAACCCATTCCGAAAGCCGCGTGCTCTTTGTCTCTGAAAAGATCTACAAGGAGCTGCAGCCCGAACAGATGTCCACCATCGAGGCCATCGTCTGCATCGACGATCTCAAGTTGGTCTATGGCAAGGTGGTCAATGTTGATATCCTGAGCCAGGAATGGGAAGAGCACTGCAAGGAAATCTATACTGATGCCTTCACTTGCGAAGCATTTTGCAGCAAGTTCTATGAGTATGAGGCCGACGAGATGCTGATTCTCAATTACACCAGCGGAACGACATCCAACCCCAAGGGCGTAATGATTCCGACGCGTGCAGTTGCTTCAAACATTGAGTTCGCTTTCGAAGTTATCCCGATGGTCAAGCCGGGCGACAACATCGTTTCGGTTCTCCCGATGGCCCACGCCTACGGAATGGCATTCGAGTTCATCTTCATGTTCTCAAGCGGAGCAAATATCAACTTCCTCACCAAGCCGCTCTATCCCAACTACATCCTCGCTTCGTTCAAGGAGTTGCGTCCCAAACTCATTATCCTTGTTCCACTCATCCTCGAAAAGATTGTACGCAAGGGCGTATTCCCGCAACTTGAAAAGTTCTCCATCAAGACCATGCGTTCCCTTCCATTGTTGCGCAGTATGGTCAACAACAAGCTTCGCGAGAAACTCATCGAGGCACTGGGCGGCAATTTCTACGAGGTTATCGCGGGAGGTGCAGCCTTGAGCCGCGACGTCGAGGAGTTCCTGCGTGGTGTCAAGTTCCCATTCACCGTGGGTTACGGAATGACTGAATGCGCTCCCATCATCGGCTATGCCGACTGGAAGGTGGCTCGTACGGGTTCTTGCGGCAAGGCTGCTCCGCGTATGGAGGTCAAGATTGACTCCGAAGATCCCGTGAATGTGCCTGGCGAGATTCTCACCCGTGGCGAGAATGTCATGCTGGGTTATTTCAAGAAGGAAGACGAGACACAAAAAGTGCTCGATGCCGACGGATGGCTTCATACGGGCGACATGGGCGTAATCGATCGCGATGGCTTCATTTACATCAAGGGTCGTTGCAAGACCATGTTCCTTGGCCCAAGCGGACAGAATATTTATCCCGAGGATATCGAGTCGCTGATGAATGCCAATCCTTATATCTCCGAGGCTATCGTCGTTCAGCGCGAGGGCAAACTTGTAGGTCTCATTTATCCCGACTTCCAGAACCGCTCGATCAACGCAGTCAAGAATGATCCTGCTGCCATCGAGAAGCTTATCGACAAGCAGCGTGCCAGCATCAACAAGAACCTGCCTCAGTATGAGCAGGTGGCCCGCTTCGAAATCGTCGAAAAGGAGTTCGAAAAGACACCAAAGAAGAGCATCAAGCGCTTCCTTTATAAGTAAGTAAAAAAAGGGTTCTGAATGTTTGTAAAAACTATCAGAACCCTTTTATCACTTTTCGGAACCTTTCAGAACTCTTCAGAACCTTTCAGAACTTTTCAGAACCTCTTAAAGGAAAGCTTGTGCAGCCCGATTGGCTTCGCGGATGGTTTCAACCGAGTGCCGGAACTGCTCCATCTCTTCATCGGTGAGGTGCAGGTCGATGATTTCGCGCACACCTTCGCCGCCGATGATGGCAGGAACGCTGGTGAAGACGTTGCTGAATCCGTAGTGTCCTTCGAGATATGTGCACACGGGAATGACGCGACATTCGTCGTATAGGATAGCACGTGCTATTGCGATAGCCGAAGAGGCTATACCATAGTTCGTGAATCCTTTTTTGTTGACCACTTTTGGCCCAGCTACCTGCACCTTCTTGAGGATGCTTTCGTATGTGTGGTCAGCAAAACGATCGGGATTGTCTGCCTTGATGGTGTCCATCGACTTGCCTCCCACGCTGGCAATGCTCCAGGGAATGAATTCTGTGGGTCCATGCTCTCCGATGACGTAGGCATTGATGCTGTGCGGGTCGACGTTGATGATTTCACCAAGGATGCACTTGAGTCGAGCTGTGTCGAGCGACGTACCGCTGCCGATTACGCGATTGCTGGGCAATCCCGAAAGTCGCCAGATGAGGTGGGTGATGGTGTCGAGAGGATTGGTAATGGTGATGATGTAGCCATTGAAGCCCGAACGCATGAGTTCCTCAATTGCAGGGCGTATCATCTTACATGCC
>Ga0247608_10001475_pt1 | contig 32428 bp, 30 predicted proteins | sample 176DNAGHGlowgp2_FD_193490 | JGI IMG/M metagenome (GOLD analysis project Ga0247608, IMG submission 193490) | Sheep rumen microbial communities from Palmerston North, Manawatu-Wanganui, New Zealand - 1766 DNA GHGlow gp2 | ecosystem: Host-associated > Mammals > Digestive system > Stomach > Rumen ...
ATAAGTGAATATAAGTAGCTCCCGTTGGTTTATCAATTACTTTGACATTTCTTTCTTTAGTAATATTTCCTAGCGTATAGCTTATTTTATAGTTACCAATCTTATCACTATTAATATTGGTACTAACTGCTACTTCTTGGGTTAAGTCATTTCCTTCATCATCTGTTCCTTTATAACCTGGTTCTATGAAGATATCTCCTTGATACATGGTAATATTAGTACTACCAATTAAATTGATATAGTATATTTTTTCTTCATAAACGATTTTATCTTTATTAAATAGTTTACTAATTAAGAAAATGATAATTATTAAAAGAATAATACCACCAACAATAATTAGGGGTAATTTATATTTTTTGACATTTCTTTCATTATTAGTTCCCATATTATTCTCCTTAATTCGCTATTATCTTATCTAAATTATAATATATTTTATAATTGTTAGCAATAAAAAAAAGATATTTTTTTATTTAAATTTAGAAGATATTTTTTTACCAAAAAAAGTAATGTAAAAAATGTGTCAAATCTATTGATATATAGGGAATTTTGATTAAAATAAAAAGACATGAAAAGGAAGTGACAGAATTATTTTTAATTAAGGTTATTAATAATTTTGTTATTTTTATTTTGGCTTGGAGGTGAAGATTATGGTTGAAACTAATTTGCCGGTAATATTCTTACGTGATGTTGTTCTTTTACCTTATAGTGAACTAAGAATTGAACTGTCAACACCACTTGAGAAAAGCATTTTAAAAATTAGTGAGCATAACCATGATAATCATCTTTTATTTATCAATTTAAATGATGCTTTAGAAGAAAAACCAAGTATTAGAAAATTACCTAAAATTGGTATTTTAGGTAGGATTAAGACAAAGTTAGAGTTACCAAATGGGGTAGTTAGATTAGTAGTAACAGGTCTTGATAGAGTCGAAGTTTTAAATTATGTTGAAAATGATGATGATAGTTATGAAGCATTTGTCATTCCCACCAAGGAATATGATTATGATGAACTTGAAGCTATCGCTTTAAAGCGTATCCTTTTAAAAGATTTAAATGATTATATTGAAATATCTGCAAGTATTTCTAATAATGTTCTTGGAAGAATTAGTGGAGTAAATAGTTTATCTAGATTATCAGATATAATTGTTTTTGAATTACCTTTTGAGTATGATACGAAACTAAAATATATTGAGATTAGTAATCCAATATCAAGAATTAAAAATATCATTCGTGATTTAAATAGAGAAATGGAAACTGTCAGGTTGGAGAATCAAATTGATGATGACTTAAAGGAAAAACTTGATGAGGAACAAAAGAATTATATTCTTAAAGAGAAAATAAAACTAATTAAAGAAGAAATTAATGAAGTTGATATTAAGGATAATGATATTGTTAAATTAAACAGTAAAATTAATGAAGGGGATTATCCAGATTATATTAAGGAAAGATTAGATGAAGAATTAAATCGCTATGAACTTACTAGTCCTACTTCACCTGAGATGAGTATTATTAGAAATTATATCGATTGGCTTGCTAGTTTGCCATGGAATAAGAGTACTAAAGATAATAAGGATATTAATGATATTCGTGAGAAATTAAATGGAACTCATTTTGGGCTTGATTCAGTTAAAGATAGAATAGTTGAATATATTGCAGTAACTAAGACAAAAAAAAGAAATAAGAGTCCTATTTTGTGTTTGATAGGACCTCCTGGAGTTGGTAAGACAACTATGGCTAAATCAATTGCCAAAGCACTTAATAAAAAATTTGTTAAGATTAGTGTTGGCGGTGTACATGATGAGGGAGAAATTGTCGGTCATCGAAGAACTTATATTGGAGCATGTCCAGGTAGAATTATTCAAGGACTTAAAAGAGTTGGAGTTAATAACCCAGTATTTCTAATTGATGAGATCGATAAACTGACAAAAGATTATAAAGGAGACCCAGCTTCAGCTTTATTAGATGTTTTGGATAAAGAACAAAATAGTAGTTTTATTGATAATTATATTGAAGAAGAAGTCGATTTATCAAATGTGTTATTTATTCTTACTGGGAATGATGAGGATAAAATACCGGATGCCTTAAAGGATAGACTAGAAATAATTAATTTATCTAGTTATACAATTCATGAGAAAGAAGATATTGCACTAAATTATATTATTCCTAAGTTAAGTGAAAACTATGGTATCAATATAAAATTAACATCTAAAGAAATAAAGGAAATTGTTATTCATTATACGCGAGAATCTGGTGTTAGACAGTTAGAAAGATGCATTGATACGATCTTTAGAAAAGTTTTAATTGCTGGTAAAGATGTAAATGATTTAGGGATAATAGATTATTTAGGAAACTATAAGTACCGTACTATTTTAAATGAAAAAGATAGTTATGTAGGAGTTATTAATGCATTAGGATATACACCTTATGGAGGATGCATTCAAAAAGTATCAGTACTTAGTTATCCTGGAAATGGTGAAGTGCATTTAACTGGAATGCTTGGTGATGTTTTAAAAGAAAGCACTGATGTTGCTATTAGTTTTATTAAGGCAAATTGTGTTTTACTTGATATCGATATTGATGAATTTAAAAATAAAGATTTTCATATTCATTTTGAGGGGGGAGCAATTCCTAAAGATGGTCCTTCAGCAGGATTAGCGGTTATGACTAGTTTAATTAGTTTATTAAAGAAAAAAGAAATTGAAACAACAGTTAGTATGACTGGTGAAATTACGCTTCGGGGAAAAGTGTTACCTGTTGGTGGAATTAAAGAAAAGGTATTGGCAGCAATTAATAATAATGTTAAAACAATTTATGTTCCAATCGATAACAAAGAGGATGTTAGGGAAATACCAACAGAGTTACTTAAAGGAATAAAAATAAAATACATAAATAATTATTTAGAATTATATAATGATATTTTTTAAGATATGTCTAGGCATATCTTTTTTTTAAAATCTTTTACACTTTGCTTGTAAAAAGATATTTTTTATGTTATATTTATATAGAAAGTAGGAAACTATGAGAAAGAAAATATATTTTTTATTTTTACTATGCTTTCCATTTATTGTGTGGGCTGATACAATTAGTATCAATTGCCCGGCGGAAGTAATTAAAGATAATGATTTTAGTTGTGATATTATTGGTAATAGTCAAAATGATATAATGTCACTTAAAACCAATGTAAGTGTTACTGAAGGACTTTCGTTCGTGGGTTTTATTCCCAATAGTGTTTGGCAAGGAAATATGATTGATAATCGTATTAGTTTATATACCGCGGATGATGTAACTGGTGAATTTAGACTGGGAACAATTAAATATAAAGCAATTGCTACAGGAAGTCATATTATTACACTGGATGAAGCATATTTTTATGATTTAGAAAATACCATACCAGTTGAAGCAATTAATAAAAAAATTAATATTGTTGAAAAAAGCACTAGTACTGAAAAGCCAAGTGATAATACTTTAACACAACCAATAGAAACAAGTACATATTTAATGGATATTACCGTTGAAAATTATTATTTTGATTTTTATAAAGATACATACGATTATGAACTAACAATTAAAGATGAAGATAAGTTAGTAATTCAGCCAGTACTTGAAGATAATAGTTCGATTGTTACAATAAATGGTAATGATAAATTAAAAGATGGTAGTTTAATAACGATTACGGTAGTTGATCAATATGGAAAAAATGAGAAGACATATAACATTAAAATTCATAAAGAAACAGCAAAACAAGATGTTAAGAATAATAGCTTGATATTTATAATAATTATTGGAGTATTGGTCGTTATTAATATACTTAGAATACTTATGAAAAATAAAAATAAAGCAGGTGGTAAGTAAGATGAAAATGGCAATTGATTTCATTAAAAAGAGATATTTACTTTGCTTTTGCATTATTTCTTTAGTATTATTAGTATTTATTTTTCCATTGCTTGAGAAAAAAGGAACTTTTAGTTTAGATGATGATCAGTATGTAACAATTGAATGCCCTGAAACAGCAACTGCTGGTAGTAGGGTTACTTGTACGGTTAAATTAAAAGCTACGGGTAAGAAAATATTATCAGTTAATGCCAATTACGATTTAAATTCAAAGATTACATACAATAGTATAAATGTAAAATCAGCTAGTGGCTTTGAATTATATAGCGTTGATGAAAATGATAATCCAAGTACAAAGGGTTTTGCAGTTGTCAACATGTCTGGCGTTACAGCGGCGACAACTCTTTTAAATGTATCTTTTAATGTAAGTAATGATGCTCAAGTTAATGATAGTTATAAAATAGGTTTAAAAAATATTGAATTAGTTGATGATGTTTTGCTGAGCGATGAAAGTTATGAGATGCTAAACGCTAGTGATTCTAGTGTCAATGTTAGAATAGTAGAAGGAACACCAGGAGAAGATTATAAGATTAATGGTTTAATCGTTGATGAAGAAAATAAGTTGATTAAACGTTTAGTAGCTGGAACAAAATATAGTCAGTTGCGCAGTCATTTTGAAACTACTGGTACAGTTAAATTTGTTTCTAGTAAAGGCAGTACATTGGCTGATTCTAGTGCAGTTAAAACAGGTGATAAGGTACAAATAACAGTTAATAGTGATACCTATACATATGAATTATCGGTTCTTGGTGATAATACCGGTGATGGTGTAATTGAAATAAACGATGTTGGAAGACTATATAAATATTATAATAATCGTCTAACATTTACTAAGGCCCAAATTGAAGCTAGTGATATCATTAATGATAATGTGATAGAGATAAATGATGTTGGAAGATTATATAAATTCTATAATAATAAGTTTTCAACATTAGAAGTAGGAGGAAAATAGCATGAAAAAAATTAAATATTTGATTTTAGCAACAATTTTACTTATTCCAATTAATGTAAAAGCTGCTACTGGTAGTTTGCAAGTTAATTGTACACCAACAACCGTTAATCCTGGCGGTACTGTTGCATGTACGGTTAAAGGTACTAGTGAAGAAGATGTCGGTAGCCTTAAAATGATGGTTCAATTAGGTGATGGCTTGTCAATTGTTAACTTTACTAAAAATGCTGATTGGGAGGGTGGCCTTAATGACTCACGTATCAGTTTATACAATGAAAATCAAGTTAAGAACACTTTTGATATTGGTATACTAAATTTAAAAGTTAATGATTCAGCAGCAGTTGGACAAGTAAGTATTGGTTTTAATGATATTTTATTTAGTAATGATGAAGACCCTGATGTAAACATTGAAGTTGCTAATAAAGAAGTAAACATAACTATTTCAACTGCTAGTGCGGTAGGACTTAAAACTTTAAAACCATCAGTTGGAACGTTGCAGCCACAATTTGTACCAGCTGATACCACTAAAACAGGTTATGCACTTACAATTCCAGCTGATGCGGCAACTTTTGGCTTTACAGCAACAGCTGAAAATAGTAATGATACGATAACCTTTAAGAATGGTGATGACGAAACACAAACTTTGGATCCATCAAGTATAACATTCAGTCCTTCTGGCGGTAATTCTTCAATGTCAATAAAAATATATGTTGGTGAATTTGTTTATACTATTATTGTAAGTAAAGATGTACAAGTTGATGATAAAGGATATGAATTGACTTCGTTAAAAGTTGGTAGTGAAACAATAAACCTAACTAGTGGTAAATATGACTATGAAGTTACTTTAAAAGATGTAAGCAGTTATATGGTTGTAGCTACTTTAAACGACCCTGAAAAGTATGAAATTTTAACTAATCTAGAGAATGCTAAAACTGGTGCTGGTTCATTTACAATCATTACCGCAGCTAGGGATAGTAGTTCAGGTTTGGAAGGACAAACTTATACGATTACCGTAAAGGAAGGCTCAGCACCTTCTAGCAGTTATGTACCACCATCATCAAGTACTCCAGTTAATCCTCCAACAGGTGGAGCTCTATCAATTGTCGTAGCACTTATTTTAATGGCATCTTTTGGAGCAAGTATCTACTTCTATAAGAGAAATATGGGTTATTTTAGTAAATAAAAAAGAACATAAAAATGTTCTTTTTTTTATATAATTTATTGGTGATACTATGCTTATTATTAAAGGCTTTATAATTGGATTAGGAAAAATAATGCCTGGTGTATCTGGTGCAATGTTAGCTATTAATTTTGGAGTATATGAGAAACTATTATCAGCAATAACTAATTTTTTTGATAATTTGCGTAGTAATTTTATTTTTTTATTAAAAGTTGGTTTCGGGGGATTATTAGCTATCATGCTTGGAAGTAATGGAATTTTATATTTATTTACAAATTATAAATTTTTGACAATGCTTTTCTTTATAGGATTAATGCTTGGGGGAACATACCGTTTTAGTAAAAAAATATATTATCAAAGAAAGCATATTATTATATTATTAGTAATTATCGGCTTATTTCTATATTTAAGTTTAGGTAATATTAATAACTTAGGAGTATTACCAAATAATGAAATAAAGTATTTTTTAGGTGGTTTTACCGAAATATTTGCTTCGATCGTTCCTGGTATTAGCGGAACATCATTATTGATGATATTAGGAATCTATGAAGATATCATTGAATTAATTGCGAATGTATATAATTTTAATTATATTTTAGATAATATTAATATATATTTTAGTTATAGTATTGGAATGATTATATCATTTATTATTAATTGTTATTTAGTTAATTATTTAATTAAAAAACATAAAAATAATAGTTATGTTCTTGTATTAGGATTATCTTTAGCTAGTATTATTTATTTATTAATAATGACATTCAAACTTAAATTTGTTTTATTCGAATTGTTAATTGGGATAGTTCTATTTGTTTTAGGAATAATAATTGCTAATCTTTTAGCAAAATAGTGTAAAATAATTGTTAAATTAATGAATTATATGATTATTTATGGTATATTTATAATAGGTGATGGTTATGAATAAAGAACAAGGAAAAATAATTGTTATTGAGGGAACAGATTGTTCAGGTAAGGAAACTCAGACGAGACTATTGGTAGAGAAATTAGAAGCTGAAGGAAGAAAGGTAAAAAGAATATCTTTTCCGATGTATGATAGTCCTACCGGTAAAATTATTGGTGCTTGTTTACTTGGAAAACCAGATATGTGCAAAGAATTATTAACAGAAGATCATGGTTTTTTCCCTGAAGGTGGAGGAAACGTTGATTCACTAGCAGCAATCGATTTATATGCGGCTGATAGGAGATATAATTTACCAAAGATTAATAAGCTATTAGCGGATGGCTATATTGTTATTATTGATAGGTATGTGGCTTCAAATATGGCTCATCGTGGTGGTTTATTAGAGAAACGAGCAGATCGATTAAAAATATATAAAAAAATTGAAATGCTTGAGTATGAGATTAATGAATTACCAAGGCCTGATAAGACTATTTTATTATATTTACCATATGAGTATGCTTGTATATTAAAGAAAAATAGAGAAGAAGCTGCTGATGAAACAGAAAAAAATGAAAAATATTTAAAAATGGGTGAAAAGGCATATCTAGAATTATCGGCACTATATGATTATGACGTTATTGATTGCGTGCGTGATAAGCAAATTAGAACTATTGATGATATAAATAAAGAATTATTTATGAAAATTAAAGCAATATTAAAATAGCACTAAGTGCTATTTTTCAATTTTGATAGTATTAATGATAGTATAAGTAATGTTCTTACTTTCGAGAATCGTTAAAAAACTTTTTTCGACATCAAGATTATAAGTAACGATATTAGCAAAAGATTTGTTATTAATTTTAATATCTTTTAAGAGATAATCAATTTCTTTTACTCGTTCATAAGGAAAATTAAGTTCAATATTATAACCATCTGTTAATTCTTTTAAGGTCGTTTCTTTAATAGCATTGGCAGTGCTTTTGGTATAAGCTCTAATTAAACCATTAGAGCCCAATTTAATTCCTCCAAAATATCTTATTACTACGCACAAAATATTTGTTAAATTATTGGTTTCTAAAACTTTTAATATAGGAATACCAGCTGTGCCACTAGGCTCTCCGTCATCATTACTTTTTTTAGTATTATTAACGATATAAGCATAACAATAGTGAGTGGCATCAGGATATGCTTTTTTTAGTTCATTTAAAATATTATCAACATTATCTTCACTTATTTTATATAAATATGTAATAAAGCGAGAATTCTTGATGATTAATTCATATTTAACATTATTATTTATGGTATACATCATATCACCAACTTAATTATATATAAAAAGTTATTGTTTTACAAGTTAATTATCGAATGTTGCAATTGTGATAAAAATATATTATAAATAGCGTGTAAGCAGCAATGCTACATATAATAAAAAGAGAAGGTATATTTGGAGTTTCGCCCAAATGCCATTCTATGTTGGCGCACTTGAAATAAGATTACTCTTAAATCAAGTGCTTTTTATTATTTATATAATAATATAATTATTATGATAATTAATAGAAATATTATTTTATAGAGTTTGTATTAACACTGTGTCATAATGACACTTCTTTCAAGAATTACTTAGTAAAAATTGAAAGGGAAAAATACTTAATATTCCAAATGTACCTATATATAATAATAGTAAATATATGTTTGTTAATCAAGTAAATTTTATTAATAAAATTGGGTAATTTTAAATTTTGATATATGTCCGTTAAAGTAATATATTTGATATAGACAATTCATTTAGGATTATGGTATAATTTAAATAGTGGATAAGTAGGTGACTATATGTACTTAAAAGAAATACAAACTTATGGTTTTAAATCATTTGCTGATAAATTAAATTTTGAATTTACACCAAATATCAATGGAATAGTTGGGCCTAACGGCTCTGGTAAAAGCAATGTTGTCGATGCCGTTAGATGGGTTTTAGGTGAAGGCTCTAATAAACAACTTAGAGCAACCGATGCTACAAGTGTAATATTTTCAGGTTCAAAAAGTAGAAAACCATTAAATAGTGCGATGGTCAATATTATTTTTGATAATAGTGATAGACACTTACCAACTCCTTATGACGAGGTATCGATTAAAAGAGTACTATATCGTACCGGCGAAAATGAATACTATCTAAATGGAGAAAAATGTCGTTTAAAAGACATAACAGAATTACTTACAGATAGTGGAGCTGCTAAAGAGAGTTTTAATATTATTGGTCAAGGAAAAATTGATGAAATATTGTCTACCAAGCCTTATGATAGAAGGGTTATTTTTGAAGAAGCAGCTGGTGTTTTAAAATATAAAAAACGTAAGGAAGAAGCTATTCGTAAATTAGAGCGAACTAATAATAATATTAATCGTGTCAATGATATTATTGCTGAACTTGAAACTAATTTAGAACCTTTAAAAGAGCAAAGTGAATTAGCTAATAAATATTTAGAATGTAAAGATAAACTTACAAACTATGATATTTCTTTAATGGTTTATGATGCCAATAGATATACAAATAATTTTGAAGATAATAAACTTAAAATAGATGAATTAAATGATAAGATTACTGAACTTAATATGAATAGTACAACTTATGATGTTAGCATTCTTGAAGGAAAAGATAAATTAAATAAAGTAAATGAAAATTTAAGTTTACAAAATAATAAACTTTTGGAATATACGAAAGAATTAGAACAAACAGATGGTGATATTAAACTTTTAAGAGAAAGAAAAAAATATATTGCTAAAGATGATAATTTAGATAGAATCAATAAATTAAAAGAAGATATTTTAAACAAGAATAATGAAATTAATAATTTAGAAAATGAAATTGTTTTAGTTAAAGAAAAAGTTAAAATTAGTGAAACTGATGGTATCAATAATAACAGTAAATATAATGAAATTAAAGATAGCATTAATAAATATAATAAAAAGGTTGAAGATAACAATCGTGCGATAACTGATTTGAATTATAAAATTAATTATCTTGAAGATATGATTAATAATGGAGGTAGTCTTCCTACAGCTGTTAAACAATTAATTCATAACCCATTATTTAATGGGGTACATGGAATTATTGGTTCATTAATAAAGGTAGCACCAGAATATGCTTTGGCTGTATCGACAGCTTTAGGTGGAGCTAATAATTACTTAGTTGTAGATGATACCAAATTAGCTAGTAGAATGGTTAACTATCTAGCTGATAATAAAATAGGAAGAGCAACTTTCTATCCATTAGATGTGATAAAAGGAAGATATATTGATAATGAAACGATAAATAAATTACCAATTGCTAATGGATATATTAATACTTTAGATAAAGTCGTCGAATACGATAAAAAATATGAAAATATTATTATGAATCAATTAGGTAATGTTATTTTAGTTGATAATATTGATAATGCTAATAAAATAAGTAAGACAATTAATAATAAATATAAAATTGTGACTTTAGATGGACAAGTAGTTAATGTTGGGGGATCAATTACTGGTGGCGATAAAGTTAAAAGTAATGATCCAATTAGACAAAAATATGAACTTAATGAATACAAAGATAAAGTGACGAAACTAATCAATGATAATCACGATAATTTAAGTTTAATCGATGAAGCTAATAAGAAATTAAAAATGTATGAAGAAAAACTATATAGTATAAGATTAGATTTAAATACAATGCAAGAAGAAATTAAAACTAAAGAAGAAATTAAGAGTAGTTTAACTAGTGTCGTAGCTAGTTTAGTAAGAGAACTTAAAGATATTGAAAGTATTAGTAATAATAATGGTGATGATGAAGAAAATATTTTAGTTAATAAATATTATAAGATTAAGGAAAATATTGATAATTTAAATAAAGAAATTACTTTATTAAATACTCAAAGAGAAAGATTAAATAACGATATTTTAGAAATTGAAAATACTAGCAAAAATAGTATGTTAAATACTCAAAAACTAGAAAAAGAACTACATGATATTGAAATTAAAAATGGTAAATTAGAAATTAAAATTGATACTATTCTAAATAGTTTAAATGAAGATTACAGTATTACTTATAAGGAAGCTAAAGATAAATATATTCTTGAAGAAAATCCAGAAGTAGTTAGAAAAGAAGTAACACGTTTAAAAGATATGATTAAGGACTTTGGAATGGTTAATCTTGGAGCTCCTTTGGAATATGAAAGAGTTAATACAAGGTATGAATTTTTAACTAAACAGAAAGAAGATTTAAACAAGGCTGAAGATACTTTACTAGAAATAATTCATGATATGGATAATATTATGAAAGATAAGTTTGTACAGACATTTAATGATATAAGGATAGAATTTAAGAAAGTATTTAAAGAATTATTTAAAGGTGGCGATGCCGATATCTTTATGACTGATCCTGATAATATATTAGAAACAGGCATTGAACTTGAAGCAACACCTCCCGGTAAAAACTTAAAAAATATTCAATCACTATCTGGTGGTGAAAGAACATTTACGGCAATATCATTATTATTTGCAATCTTAAATGTTAGACCGGTACCTTTCTGTATCTTTGATGAGGTTGAAGCGGCCTTAGATGAAGCAAATGTCGATGCATTTGGCGATTATTTAGACAAATATCGTAATAAAACACAGTTTATAATAATTACGCACAAAAAAAGAACGATGGAATATATTGATACCTTATATGGTATAACGATGCAGGAATCAGGGGTTTCAAAAAGAGTTTCAGTTAAATTAGGGGATATTAAAAAATAACTAATAACCGAAATGGAGGGTTTTGGATGTATTATATTAAAAAGCGTAGAAAATATGTCGATTTTGATGGAGTAATTAAAGACACCTATATGCCACTATTTGAAGATTACTTAGAGAAACAAAAAAATGGTGAATTTATCGATGACACAGAACATGTCATCAAGAAAGATTGGATATATGTCTTACAAAAAAGTCCAGTTATTAATGATGCCATTAAATTCTTAAATGAACTTGAAGATACTTCGATATGTACAAGAATTCATTCATTAGAGAATGAAGGAGTAGCTAAAATAAAAGATTTACGCGAGTTAGGAGTTAAGTGTGATATTATTTTAGTTCCATATACAGTGAAGAAAACAGATGTAGTTAATGCAAATGGCAATGTTTTAGTTGATGATGCAGTGTTTAATTTAGATGAATGGGCATTGGCTGGTGGAATACCAATATTTTTTGATAATTATGGCACCAATGTTGATGGCTGGGGCGTCGAAAATACAAAATATGTTAAAACAAAGAGCTTAGAAATATTAAAAAAGTATTAGAATAAGAAGGTAGTAAAATGGCAGTAAATGACGAAGAAAAGAATAAGGATAGTAAAACAAAAACTAGTACAAAGAAGAGTAATACTTCTAAAAAGAAGACTAATTCGAATGCTAAGAAAGGTACTACTCAAAAAAAGAAGAATAGTACAAGTGTGAAGAAAAATAATGATTCTAGCGCTAAGAAAGAGAATATAAATTCTAAGAAAAAAAATGTCACTAAATCAAAAGAAACTAAAGATATTAAAATTTCTAAGGAAGAGAAGAGACCTTCAAAAGAAGAAATATTTACTGAACATGAAGATGTTTTTGAAAAAATAGAACTTACTGTCAAAAAAAATATCAATAGTAATATTATATTAATAATTATGATTGTCTTATTAAGTATATTAACATACTTTTTAATTCCAAAAATAAGACTTAAAGGTAATATTCAGGAAGTAATTACTTATAATCATATTTATCATGAAAAAGGATATACTGGTAAATGGTTATTTAAAGATATTACTGATAATATTGAGGTTACGAGTAATTTAAATACCACTAAGATTGGTATTTATAAAATTACATATCGTTTTAAGTATGGTATATTTAATATTTATAAGCAAAGAATTATTAAAGTTATCGATAATGTAAAACCAGAAATAACTGTTGATAGTGAAACAATTAATATTTGTCCAAATGATGAAATTCCTGAAATAAAATATCAAGCTAATGATGAATATGATGGTGATATTACTAATAAAGTTGTGGTTAATTATGGTGAAGATAAAATATCACTTCAAGTATTTGATAATTCACTTAACGAAACAAATAAAGAAGTAATAATTGATCGAATTGATAAAACCAATCCAGAAATTAGTTTGAAGGGGAATAGTACAATCTATTTAAGCGTTGGAAGTAGTTATCAAGAATCAGGATATATTGCTAATGATAATTGTGATGGTGATTTAACAGATAAAGTTATAGTATCTGGTAGTGTCGGTAATAATATTGGTGATTATACGATTACTTATAGTGTAGAGGATAATGCTGGAAACAAGGCTGAAGTAACACGAAAAGTAATTCGAAGAAATTATAATTTATATAATAGTGGAACCATTGGTAATGGAGTAATATACCTTACTTTTGATGATGGCCCAAGTGAAGGAACAACTAATGTTATTTTAGATATTCTAAAAGAAGAGGGGATAAAGGCAACATTTTTTGTTACATGCAATGGACCTGATTATTTAATTAAAAGAATCTATGATGAAGGGCATACAGTAGCTTTGCATACATGTACACATGAATATAGCCAAATATATTCTTCAGTCGATAATTATTTTAATGATTTAAACAGAGTACATAATAGGGTAATGAATATTACCGGAGTAGATGCCAAAATAATTCGTTTTCCTGGTGGAAGTAGCAATACCATAAGTAGAAATTATCGTTATGGCATAATGAGTACTTTAACTAGTATGGTTTTAGATAAAGGATATCGTTACTTTGATTGGAATATTGATTCTAATGATGCTGGTGGTGCCAATACCAGTAGACAGGTATATAATAATGTTGTGAATAGTCTTTCCTTTGGAAGAAGTAATGTTGTATTAATGCATGATATTAAGTATCAAACAAGAGATGCCCTAAGAGATATCATTCGTTATGGAAAGAGTCAAGGATACTTGTTTGGTAGATTAGAAAATGATACATATATGATTAGACACAGTGTAAATAATTAACTATTTATATGGTAATAGTTTTATATACGAAGGTACAGATTTAGGCAGTAATTATACTACTTTTAATAATAATCACTATACATGTTTTAATACAAACAAATTTGTTCTTAGGTGTATTATATATTTGGTATTAGTTCTAGTGTGACTCAATATATAACTTTGTCAAGCGAAAAATCTGTTTTTTATGAGTTGGATGTGATGTTAGTAACATCATAGGTGGTGGTAAATATGGCACTAAATTTAGTGACGGGATGGTACAACTACCAATCCTTATGTTGTGGAATAAAAAAAGAACTTCGATTAATTATCGAAGTTTTTATATGCCTCTAAATAGATATTTTTATCAAATGAATGAGTGCCATCATTTAATTTAGCTAATTCATCAGAACTAATTAAGAAATAAGTTTCTCGATTAGCATTATATTCACTAATTGGGTCATCCCAAGTAGCATCTAAGTGTTTCCATAAGCCATTGACATAAACCAAGTTCCATATATGAGAATCATTACTAATTTTATAATTATCAATATTTAGTTTGTTTAGAAAGATAGCCATAGCATCAGAATAGCCACTACAGATACCATATCCTTGAATTAGTACTCCATAGGCTGTATTTGATTTATATGTAGGATCATTTATGTTATCACTTTTTAATTTATCGTAAGCAGTATTATTAATAATAAAATCATGGATTGTTTTAATTTTATCTTTGGTTGTCATACTGGTAGTTATTAAATCATTTATTTTATTATCGACAATATAATTTAATTCAGCAATCTCTTCTTTAGTATAGACATGTTCTATTGATAATGAGAAATCTCCTTTATTTGTATAAGCAAATGAAATTGTTTTAAAACTATTGTATGGATGAACAAAATTATTGATAATTGTTAATGTTTTAGTATCTTCGGCAATGTTTCTTAAATCAGCTATACAATTAGCATATTCTTTAGTACAAGCACCATCAGCATAGTCAACGCCTGTATTAATTACATAGTAGATATAATCTAATAATTCTTCTTTATTGGAAACATCATCAGTATAATTCTTGATGTAACTATAATTAGTATCTAGATAATAATCATTAGCAGTAGCAACAACGTATTCTCTTTTATTAATGTACTTATCAATATAGTCGCTTACTTCATCTGGATAAAAGTGAATGATGCTAACTAATGCAATTGATATAATTCCTAGAAATAATGTGACATAACGCATTTTTGCCCCCCTGTTTATTTATTTAATTCTTTTTTTAACAATTCTAAATTATCATTCATTACTGTTAAATATGTTTCATTATTGTTGGTAGTACCACCATCAATACTATAGAGAGTATTGATAGTTATTAATTCTAGTTTATTATCATCAATTAAAGATTTAACAGTATTATTTGTTTCAGTGTTATTAGAATAGATATATTTAATTTTTTTCTCACTAATTAATTTTTTAACTTTATTAATATCTGATGCATCAATGACCCTAATAGGAATTTTAATTACTTCACCAGTTGTTATAATTTCACTTGTCTTATTATTATATGTTAAAATATCACTGACTTTGACATTATATTTATTAGAAATTTCTGATAAGCTATCTCCTTCTTTAACAGTTAGAGTAACAATATTTTCTTCTAGAGAAATAACTTCAATATTATATTTTTCAAGATATTTAAATAAATCATTATCAGCTACGATAGTTGTATATTTAGCATCCTTTAAAGTTTCTTGGTAAGTAGCATCTAGTTTTGATAAATCATACTGTAAATTTTCATAATTTTTATTAATTTTTTCTACTAAATAAGGGTTAGTAATATATTCAGCTAAGCTATCTTTAACATTCTTAGCCATCATTAAATAATTATAAGGGTTTAACCATAATTCTTCGATTGCATAATCATACGTCATACCATAAGCTGTATCGATTAATTTTAATCTTTTATTTTCATTAATCATTTTAATAGCGTATTCTCTTTCAATATCTTGGCTGTTAAAGACGAATAAGTCACTTTTAGCAAATTCATTTATTTTCTTTTCAGATAATTCATATTCTTTAAAGTTAACGCCAGTGGGATAAATACTATGGATGGTAGCGTGATCGCTATAAAGAGCAGTTACTAAATAATTAATGGGATAAGTAGTTGTATAAACATCAATGTCTTCCATAGCATCACTTTTAAATAATGAGCATCCGGTTAATAAGAAGATGCTTAATAATAATATAAATATTTTTTTCATATTGACCTCTTTTCATTGTATAAATATATTTTATCAAAATATTTATAATTTGTAAATTTATTAGGTAGACTTTTATTAATAAATTTAGTAAAATTGTTATAGAAGGTGATAGTTATGAAAATATTTAAAACGCTAGATTTTAATCCAACAAATATTAACTTATATTATGAAGCATTTACACATACTTCTTATAGTAATGAAAATCCATCGTTTGTAAGCTATGAAAGGTTAGAATTCTTAGGGGATGCAATACTGGAGTTTATTATTAGCGAGTATTTGTATAAGGAAAGGCAATTACCTGAAGGGGTAATGACGCGAATGCGAGCAAGATATGTTTGTGAAGAAGCACTAGCTACGTATGCCAAAGATTTAAAGTTTGAAAGCGATATTAAACTTGGCGGTAGTGAACTTGAAAATGGTCCTAATGATACAATAATGGCAGATGTTTTTGAGGCCTTTATTGCGGCATGTTACTTGGATATGGGTCTAGATTTTACCAAAAAAATGGTTTTAAATATTGTTACTAAATATATCGATAAAAATGTAGATTTTTTACATGATTATAAATCAACCTTACAGGAACTAGTACAAACAGATAAAAAAAGTGTTACCTACGAGATTATTTCAGAAAGTGGCCCTAGTCATGATAAGACTTTTGTTTGCCAAGTTTTGGTCGATGGCATTGTTTTAGGTAAGGGAACTGGCAATAGTAAAAAACATGCTGAACAGGAAGCTGCTAAAATGGCTTTATCGAAGCAAGCTAAATAGAGGTGAATTATGTTAAAGGTAGAGCATGTAACAAAAAAATATGGCGATTTAGTGGCCGTAAATGATCTTAGTTTTGAGGTAAAAGATGGCTGCATTTTTGGCTTGTTAGGTTTAAATGGTGCTGGTAAAACAACAACTTTCAGAATGATTTTAGGGTTACTTGATGATTATACTGGCGATATAACTATCGATGGCAAGCATATCGATTATAAAATAAGTGATAAAATAGGTTTTTTAACGGAGGAAAGAAGTTTACTTACCAAGATGACGGTACTAGAGCAAATTATCTATTATGGAACTTTAAAATCACTTAGTGAAAATGAGATTGTTAAAAGATTGGATTATTGGTTGAAGAGGTTTGAGATAACGGAATATAAAAACAAAAAAATAAAAGAATTATCGAAAGGTAATCAACAAAAAGTTCAATTTATTTCGGCTATTATTAATGAACCTAAATTACTTATCTTAGATGAACCTTTTTCAGGATTGGATCCAATTAATGTTGAATTATTTAAAAAAGTAATTTTGGAACTTAAAGAAAAGGGGACGAGTATTATTTTTTCCTCTCACCGAATGGAACATGTTGAACTATTTTGTGAAGAACTTGTGATATTAGTGAAAGGAAAGAGTGTTTTACAAGGAAAATTATCGGAAATTAAGAAAAATTATAAGAAAAAGAATTTAATTGTTATTGGTGATATCGATGCTGATAAAATAAAAAAATGTGATGGTGTATTAAAAATTGAAAAAGTAAATAATGAATATGTCATTGGTATTAGCAATGAAAGTTATGCACCAAAGATATTTAAAGAAATTGCTAAGGGTGAAAACATTACAAAATTTAGTGTTGAAGATCCTAGTCTAAATGAAATATTTATAAGTATTGTAGGTGAAACTTATGAATAAGAAAATGTGGTTTTTAACTAAGTTTAGTTTAAAGAAAAAAATTAAAACAAAATGGTTTTTGATAGCTAATTTATTATTTTTATTAATTATTGTGGGACTTGTGAATGTCGATTATATTATTAAATTATTTGGTGGAGATTTTAATGAAACCGCTAATATAATGATTATCGATAATGCCAATGTCTTTTCAGAATTCAAAAATAATTATTTAATGGCTAGTAAATATGTAAACGATTATGGAGATGTCGATATTACTTTATATAATGGTAGTTATAATGAAGGAATAAAAGAAGTAGAAGAAGAAAAACACAAAATTTTATTAGTGATTGATCAGGATAATGATAATTATTTAAAAGCTAAAGTTGTTAGTCAAGAAAGTTTAGGGACAATTACGACAACTCTCTTAAATACAACACTATCAACAGTTCGAAGTGGTTTAGTTTTAACTGAATATAATATTACTAGAGAACAATTTAATAATATTCAGGGTAGTGTCGAACTTGAGAAAGTAGTTTTAGAAGAAAGTAATCTTGAAGACAATATGATGGTATCAACCATTATGCAGATTATCACTTTACCATTATTTATGTTAATTATGTTTTTGATTCAAATGATTGGGGCTGAAGTCAACGAAGAAAAGTCAACCAAGAGTATGGAAATTATTTTATCTAATGTTAGTCCTAAAACTCATTTTATGTCAAAAGTAATTGCTGCCAATGGTTTTGTTTTAATGCAGGGATTATTATTAGTTATATATGTAGTAATTGCAGTAATTATTAGATTTGCGCTTACTGGCGGTGATATTCTAAATGGAGTGGATAGCGAAATTTTATCATTAATTGATGCTTTACCAGTTGGTAGCATTATGGATACTTTGGGAGTATTAATACCAATTCTTATAGTAATGTTGATACTTACATTTATCGCATATTCATTACTTGCTGGTATACTTGCAAGTATGACTACTAATTTAGAAGATTTTCAACAGTTGCAAACACCAATTGTGGTTATATCATTAGTTGGATACTATTTAGCAATGATGGCAGGAATGTTTAAAGGCAGTATTTTTATTAAAATAATGGGATATATTCCTCTAATATCTTCGATGTTAATGCCAACATTATTCGTAATGGGAGAATTTACGATTGTCGATTTATGTATTAGTATTCTCTTATTATTAGCTATAATATATGTTTTAGTTAAATATGGACTTAGAATATATAAGGTAGGTATTCTTAATTATTCCGGTTCAGGTTTATGGAAAAAAATGTTTAAAGCAATAAAGGAGAAATAAAATGGAAGAAATGTATCTAGTTTTAGAGTATGAGCATAGATTAGTTTATTTACCATTTAGAAAATTAGAATATGTTGATGCTTTTACTTGCGGTTATGAGGATAGAGTTGAATTATGTGATACAATTAATAGATACTTAGAATTAGGAATTCCTAGGGAAGAAATATTAGATGCTTATTTATCTGAAAACATCTATAAAACAGGTGATGACAATCAAGAATATGAGAAAAGGTATTTAGCAATTCAATATAAGCATGATAATTATGATGTTGAAGATTTAAAAAACAAACTAGCTAGTTTTATGAAATATAAAAAAGATAAAGTGTTTATATTTAGTGGACTTAAACAGGTAGTTAAAAATTATAAAAACAAATATCGTGGTGATAAAACATTATTAGATGTAGATTATGATAAGATTGCTAGAGCATACTTAGGAGTGGACTATAAAAGACAAAAAGAGTGTTATTTTAAATTGAAAGATATGGGCTACAAAATAAGAATTAATAAATTAGTAATCGATCCTAAGAAGACAAGTATTCAGTTAGAAGAGGATGATAAGAATAATATGTGTTGGTTTTGTGATATGCAGCTAGATGATTTAAAGAAATATGTTGCTGATCAGGAAAGCGTTAGTAAAAAAAGATGACATATATTAATGATTTTTTAGAGTATCTTTTGGTAGTTAAAAAACATAGTGAAAATACGATTACTAATTATCGGGTAGATATTCTAGAATTTAATAATTTTATGAATAATAATTTACTTGGTATTAGTAAAGATGATGTTAATAATTATTTAAAATATTTATATGATTTAAAATTAAGTAAAAGTAGTATTTCAAGAAAATTATCTAGTTTAAGAAGTTTTTATAATTATTTGGTAAAGAAAGAAATAACTAATACAAATTATTTTAAAAGAGTTAAGAATCCTAAAAAGGAAGGCAATTTACCAAAGTTTGTTAAGGAAGACGAAGTAAAAAAAATGTTTGGTATTCCTGATACTAGAAGTTGGATAGGTATACGTAATTTATTAATAATAAGAATGCTTTATGCAACAGGAATGCGTGTATCCGAATTAGTTAATGTTAAAACAAACGATATTAATATTACTGACCATACCATTAGAGTGTTAGGTAAAGGAAGTAAAGAAAGAATTGTCGTTTTTGGTTATCATACCGAAGATGCATTAAATGATTATTTAAATAGAGGAAGAAGACAAGTTGATTTTCATGGAAGCCCTTATTTATTCTTAAATAAAGATGGTAATAAATTAAGCGCCAGATATGTTAGAAAAATAATTGATGATATTATTTTTAAGGCTAGCATAGAACATCATGTTAGTCCACATATGTTAAGGCACACATTTGCAACTGGTATGCTTAATAATGGTGCAGATTTGGTTAGCGTTAAAGATTTACTTGGACATGAGTCATTAAATACCACAAGTATTTATACTCATGTTAGTGATGAAAAAATAAGAGAGGTTTATAATATGGCTCATCCAAGAGCTAAGTAGTAAGGTGGTAAAATGGCAAAATTATATTTTAGATATGGTGCAATGGGATGTGGAAAAACTCGTGACATCATTAAAGTATGGTATAACTATAAAGAAAAGAATAAGAATGCAATTATTATTAAACCAGGAGTTGATACTAAAGGTAATGATAAGATTGTATCACGTGATAAAAGTGAACTAAAAACAAATTATATTATTGGTAAAGATGATAATGTTTACGATATTATTTGTAAGCATATCACAAAATATAATTTAGATTGTATTTTAGTGGATGAAGCACAGTTTTTAGAAAGACATCATGTCGAAGAACTTACTGATATTTGTGATGATTTGGATATCACAGTTATGTGTTATGGACTTAGAGCAGATTTTTTGGATAATTTATTTCCTGGTAGTGCAGCCTTATTTGCATATGCTGATGTTATCGAAGAGATGAAGACTATTTGTGAATGCATGGATGGAGCTACTAGAAATGTTAGATTTGTGAACGGTGAACCAGTATTTGCCGGAGAACAAGTAGCTATCGATGGTGAAGATAAAGTAACATACGTATCAATGTGTAGAAAATGTCGTAAGAAACTAGTTAAGAAATATAATAAGATATAACTTGTATTTTAAGTAAAAATATAATGTATGTAGATGAAGGAAACTTCATACAATAAAAAAGAGAATATTCGATATTGCGTGTCGGATGATACCTCAAATTTCTTGGTTTCACCTAACAAACATTGTTAGGTGATTTTTCTATACTAGCACTACCAAAAGCAATGCTATAAGTAAGATTATGATTATAAGTAAAAGTGACATTAAGTTTTTTAATTCTCTAGTACTCATAACATCACCTTCAATCTATCTAAATAGATTGAGGCATCAACCAACTATCAAATGTTCTAGTATTATTATGATAAATTATATTATTATTGTCAATGTAAAAAAAGAACATTTGTTGTTATTTTTAAATTAACCCCAAAAGAAGGCAAGATAATTATCCTTTCTTTTTTAAAACCTCCGTAGGATACCCGTATAAATAATGTAAACATTAATGTTTTTGCTTGATTAAGAAATACTTTTTTGTTATCATATAGTAGTTAGGAAAGGAATGGTTAAAATATATGAAATATGTATATGCCTTTAAAGAAGGAAATGCCAATATGCGTAATTTACTTGGTGGTAAGGGTGCTAACTTAGCAGAAATGACTAATTTAGGATTACCAATTCCACAAGGTTTTACGGTTACCACAGAAGCTTGTACAGAATATTATAATTGTGGTAAAAAAATATCAAGTGAAATTGAAAAGCAAATATTTGATGCTCTATCAGAACTTGAAAAAGTACAAGGAAAAAAATTTGGAGATACATCTGATCCACTTTTGGTATCAGTGCGTTCTGGTGCAAGAGCTAGTATGCCTGGTATGATGGATACAATTCTTAATTTGGGACTTAATGATGAGTCAGTTGAAGGATTTGCTAAAAAGACTAATAATCCTAGATTTGCTTATGATAGTTATCGTAGGTTTATTCAAATGTATTCTGATGTCGTAATGGAAGTTAATAAATCTTTCTTTGAAAAGATAATTGACGAAATTAAGGAAACTAAAGGAATTAAATATGATACTGAACTTACAGTTGATGATTTAAAAGAATTAGTTAAAAGATTTAAAGAAGTTTATAAAGACCATATGAAAGGTGAGGAATTTCCACAAGACGCGAAAGTTCAACTAATGGGTGCTGTTAAAGCAGTATTCCGTTCTTGGGATAATCCGAGAGCTATTGTATATCGTCGTATGAACGATATTCCAGGAGACTGGGGAACAGCTGTCAATGTTCAAGCTATGGTTTTTGGTAATATGGGAAATACTTCAGGAACTGGTGTTGCATTTACAAGAAATCCTAGTACTGGTGAAAAAGGTATTTATGGTGAATACTTAATCAATGCTCAAGGTGAAGATGTTGTGGCTGGTGTTAGAACTCCACAACCGATTACTAAATTAGCTGAAGATTTACCGGAATGTTATAAAGAATTTATGGAAATAGCTAACAAACTAGAAGAACATTACAAAGATATGCAAGATATGGAATTTACTATTCAAGAAGGTAAATTATATTTCTTACAAACAAGAAATGGTAAGAGAACAGCAAGAGCGGCAATTAATATTGCTTGTGACTTAGTTGATGAAGGCATGATTACACCTGAAGAGGCAATTTCAAGAATTGATGCTAAAAGTTTAGATCAATTACTTCATCCAATGTTTGATGATAAGGCTTTGAAAGCAGGTAAGGTAATTGGTGAAGCACTTCCAGCTAGTCCTGGTGCTGCTGCAGGTAAAGTTTATTTTACAGCTGATGAAGCTAAGAAAATGGGTAAAGGCGGTAAAGGAGAGAGAGTTATTCTTGTAAGACTAGAGACAACTCCTGAAGACATCGAAGGTATGGTAGCTAGTCAAGGTGTATTAACAGTTCGTGGTGGAATGACATCACACGCTGCCGTAGTAGCTCGTGGTATGGGTACTTGCTGTGTATCAGGTTGTGGTGATATCACAATTAATGAAAAAGATAAATCATTCACATTAGGTGGAGAGACTATCAAAGAGGGAGATTATATCTCACTAGATGGCTCTACAGGTAAGATTTATTTAGGCGATATTAAGACAGTAGATGCTACTGTATCAGGTAATTTTGGTAGAATTATGGCTTGGGCTGACGAATTTAGAAAATTAAGAATTAGAACTAATGCTGATAATCCAAGAGATACCAAGAAAGCAATTGAATTAGGAGCTGAAGGTATTGGACTATGTCGTACAGAGCATATGTTCTTTGAAGCTGATCGTATTCCTAAAATTAGAAAGATGATTTTATCAGAAACAGTAGAAGCAAGAGAAGCTGCTTTAAATGAATTAATTCCATTCCAAAAAGGTGACTTTAAGGCAATGTATAAAGAATTAAGCGGTTTACCTATGACGGTTAGATATTTAGATCCACCACTACATGAATTTTTACCAAGTGAAGAAGAAGACATTAAGGCACTTGCTAAAGATATGAATGTAACGGTAGAACATTTAAAGAATAAGATAGCTGAACTTCATGAATTTAATCCGATGATGGGACATCGTGGATGTAGATTAGCAGTAACTTACCCTGAAATTGCTAAGATGCAAACAAGAGCGTTAATGGAAGCAGCAATTGAAGTGAGTGAAGAAGAAAATATTAAGATTACACCGGAAATAATGATTCCACTTGTAGGGGAAAAGAAAGAACTAAAATTTGTTAAAGATATAGTAATTGAAGTAGCTGAACAAGTTAAGAAAGAAAAGAATTCTAATATTGAATATCATATTGGTACAATGATTGAAATTCCAAGAGCTGCTTTACTTGCTGATGAAATTGCTACAGAAGCTGAATTCTTCTCATTTGGAACAAATGATTTAACACAAATGACATTTGGTTTCTCAAGGGATGATGCTGGTAAATTCTTAGATGCATACTATCAAAATAAGATTTATGAATCTGATCCATTTGCTAGGTTAGACCAAAATGGTGTTGGTAAACTTGTAGAAATGGCAGCTAAATTAGGGCGTCAAACTAGACCAGATCTTCATTTAGGTATCTGTGGAGAACATGGTGGAGAACCATCATCAATTGAATTTTGTCACAAAGTAGGACTTGATTATGTATCATGTAGTCCATATCGTGTTCCAATAGCAAGACTTGCTGCAGCACAAGCCGCAATTAAAGCAAAAAAGAACTAATATAAAATATAAGAAAGACTAGGTAAAACTAGTCTTTTTCATGTTATAATATAAATGTGAGATGATGATATGTCAAAAAATAATTATATTAAGCAATTCGTAAATTTAAGATGTAACTTTGAAACCACAAAATTTTTATCAAATAAATATTATAGTATATATGAAAAATATCTTGATATTAAATATTATGATGACGTTGATGATGATGAAAGTAAAGATTTAGAATATGAATTAAAGCATTTTAATAAATTGCTGTGTTCTTCTATTTATAATGATTATAATTGCATTGAAAGATTGTCTGACAGTAAAGGGCTACAATATAAAAATAAAGACGGATTTAAAAATATTTACAAAAGACTGAAAAGAGCAATGACAAAGGAAATTTTTTTTGAAGATGGTAATATTTCTTTGCTTGATTTTCTTACACGAAATAGAATAAGATTAAATCATCCCGAAAATAAGGAAGATGAAAAATTTTATATTGATTATTATAATTTGATTATATCTTATAAAATATATGATTATTTAGATGATGTTATTGATATTATTGAAGCAATAATAGTGAAGATTGAAAAAGAGATTGGTGAAATAAAGATTAGATTCGTAAAAAATAGTCAAGCTTCCAACCAAATAATTACTATCAACTATTTTAATTCATTAAGTGAATTGATTAAAGAAATAATGGTTAAATTAAAACATACTCAAATAAATGTTAACGATTATGAGAAAATAAGAAATGAAACAAAAATACTTCTTAATTCTAAAAATCAGGAGTTAATGCTAAATAAAGATGAGGAAACTATTAATAATTTAAAGAAATTAATTACTTTTATTGAATTGAAAATTGAAAAATATAATTTAATATCTAAAAGAAATCAAAAAAAGATATCTAGTGAATTATATCTTTTGAATATAATTTTTAATAACAATAGTGAGATAGTAGTAAATTTGTTGGTTCAATTAAGCGAAATATTAAATAAAATATTAAATGATATAACTGTTAGTAAAGAAAAAATGTTAAATAATCTTTTAGCAAAAAAAGAAGAATTTTATGAAACAATGGTTCAAGTGAAAATCAACTGAAAAAATTTAATTATTTTTAAACAGTAATTTGAATGCCTTGATATTTATGAAGGAAGGTTAATAATGGCCAAAATAAATGTTGAAGAAGTAAAAAAAGAAATGTCTGAATTCTATCATATTCCTATCTTTGATGAAGAAATGACTTTCTATTATGATGAAAGTGGTAACTGTAGGAAGTTTTCAATAACAGAAAGTGGATTCAATAATGATGAAGCGATAAAAGAAAATTTTGTACTAGCTGGTGTTGCCTATGAAGGAAAAAAGTTTGAAATAGATATATCTGAATTACATAAAATATTTCACTATCAAGCAAGTCAAAAAGAACTTAAATTTAGACATTTATATCACAATTCAACAAATTTTATATCTTTTATGGATAGTGATAGACTTACAAATTTTATGAAATGGTTGAATGGAAGTGGATTATATATACATTTTAGTACAATGAATAACTTGTTTTATTCTTTGGTAGATATAGTAGATTCTTTATATGAAACGAACCCATTATGCGTTTCATATTTTCCAAATATTAAAAGTGCATTCTATGACTTTATTTTAGAACATCAAGATGAAACTATTGATATTCTTATTAAACATTCATATCCAAATGTAAAGAATGTCTGTGATTTTTGTGATGATCTTTGTTCTTTAATATATAGCTATAATGATGATACAAAATATTATCCTGGTTTTTTTCTTGAATTATTAAGACAAATGCTTAAAACTGCAGGTAAGCTAAGAAAAATGGTTTTTATACAAGATAATGATGATTATATATTAATTAAAGAATATTATTTATTATATTTAGAAAGATGTGAAATTTTTAGTAAATCACGACATTTTTTTGACGAAGAAAAAGAAGTTCAAAAAGAATTTGAAAATATTCAATTATACGAGAATAAAATTGAATTAAATAATTGGAAATTTGTAAAATCAACTGAAAATATATATGTCCAACTTTCTGATTTGATAGCTGGTTTATTTAGAAAACTATTCTTGTTTTTAGATAGTTATACAATTGATGAAATAAAAGAAATGGCATTAACACTTAATAATAATCAAACTACAAACTTTTTGATAATATTAAAATTAATTAATAAATCGAATGATAAGTCACTATATCTTATTAAGAATGCAAATTCGTCTAAAAATATTAATGATAGAATGGTGAAATTAGAAATTTTAAGTGGAAAATAATTTAAAAAAATAATATCGCATATATGACAATTTAAAGATTAGTGATATACTAGAAATATAAGTTTAATCAATATTTGAATAGGTGCCCTCTAGATAGAAAGGTACTACAAGCAAATTTAAAAAATAAATAATTAAGCTAAAAAAAAGACTACGAATTATAATTTCTTAGTCTTTTCTTATGATATAATGTTAATAAGAGGTGATATAATTTGATATACATTGATGGTATGAAGCCAATTGAACAAATTTTTAACGATGTTTTACAAAAATTAGAGGAGTTTAGAAAAAATAATGCAAAAAGAATTTGATCAACTAATATCACAATTAAAAAAATGTGAAATTTGTAAAGAAAAATTTGGCTTTCAACCACATCCTATAATACTAGGAAATATAAATTCCAAAATTGTTCAAATTAGTCAAGCACCTTCTGCTACAGTCCATCAAACATTAAAACCATTTACTGATTTAAGTGGAAAAAAATTAAAATATGAATGGTATATGATTGATGATGCAATTTTTTATAATCCTGATAATTTCTATATTGCTGCTCTTTCTCATTGCTACCCTGGAAAAGATAAAAATGGAAATGATAGAATGCCACCAAAGATTTGCTATGAAACATGGATTAAAAAGGAATTAGAGTATATAAATAATGAACTATATATTATTATTGGAGCAAGATCAGCAAAAGTATTTTTTCCTAGTGAAAATTTTAATGATTTAATATTTAAAGATAATTATATTAATGGAAAACTAGCAATAGTATTACCTCATCCATCACCACTTAATATTAAATGGTTTAAAGATCATCCTGAATTTATGGAAAAAAGAATTTTTGAAATAAGAAAGATAATTAATAAAGTTTTGGAGGAAAAATAATGATAGATTTAAAAAAATTACAAAAAGATGTATATCAAAATAAACTAGATAAAGGCTTTAATGTGACAGATATAAATAAAGAATTTTGTTTAACTTATGGAGAAGTAGCTGAAGCGTATGAAGCGTGGAGAAAGAAAAAAGATGATGTTGGTGAAGAAATAGCTGATATAATGATTTATTTGCTTGGACTATCGGAAATATTAAACATAGATCTTGAAAAGGAATTAATAAATAAGATAAATAAAAATAAACATCGTGAGTATAAAATAATAGATGGTGTAAACACAAGAATTAAAGAATATGAAGAAATATAATGCAATGCTAATATTCAATAAAATAAGAATTGTTAAATAAATCATTTTAGTCAATAAATAAAAATTTACTGCAATTCCAATTATTTAAGCAGTACAAGCTGCAATTAAAGCAAAAAAGAATTAATATAAAGTATAAGAGACTAGGTAAAACTAGTCTTTTTTATGTTATAATTGATTTGTGAGGTGATAACTAGTGATAGATTTACATGTGCATACAAATAATTCAGATGGTGATTTTACAACTCTAGAAACTTTAATTGAAGCTGAAAAGCAGGGCATAGAAATATTATCCATAACAGATCATAATAATATTAATGCATATGAGGATTTAAAAAAACTTTCTGTTCATGACTTATATAAAGGTACAATTATACCTGGAACTGAGCTTGAATTTGCAAAAGATGGAAGACTATTTGATATGCTAGGTTATGGAATGGATTTAGAATTACTAAAAAATACCGAAATAATGAGACAGGGAATGGTTCATTCTACAGTTGAAGGTCAAACAAAAATTTTAAATCGATTAAAATTAATATGTGATAAGCTTGGTATTAAATATAGTAATGATTTATCTATTAAGTCAGCCAATAATATGGCAAATGATGTTTTACTTGATGATATATTGACTTATGGTGATAATAAGAAAAAACTTGATGAATTAGGGATTTATGATCGAACTAGTTTTTATCGTCAGCATTTTTGCGAACCAACTAGTCCATTTTATATTGATGAAACTGAAGGGAAGTTTGATGTTTTTTATGTTGCTAAGGTAATACGTGATGCTGGCGGAAAAACATTTTTAGCTCATCCATTTGTTTATAAATTGCCTAATTTAAGAGAATTCTTAGATTGGTTAGTATCACAAAACTTAATAGATGGTATTGAGTGTGAACATAGAAAACATAGTCCTGAAGAAATTATGTGGATTGAAAAATACTGCGATATACATGGTTTATTAAAATCTGGTGGCAGTGATAGACACACTAAAAATCATTTGATTGGATATGCATGTAGCAATCAAAGGAAGGTTGATATAAGTCTAGTTAATGACTGGATAAATGATATTCAACCAGTATATAGCGGAAACAGTTTAAATGTAAAAAAATCAAAATAGCAATATATATTCATTTTAGTCTTGGTCATTCCTAACAAGACTGTGGGGCAAGCTGCAATCAAGTCTGGGGCGAATAAGTAAAAAACGTAATTAAGACTAGATGATAAATCTGGTCTTTTTTATGATATAATTTAGGTAGGTGATAAAATGAATCTTACAATACAAAAGAAAGAAGAATTAATGAGATTAGTAATGGATGAAGTAAATGAAGCAATTAAAGAAGGTAATTCTCCATTTTGTGCAATACTAATTGATGAAAATGGGGATGTGGTAGAAAAAGCCCATAACACTGCAAAGTCTATGGGGAATCCTATTTTACATGCAGAAATTAATTTAATCTCAAAAGCATGTAAGAAACTAAACACAATGGATTTATCTAAATACTGTATAATGTCAAATGCATGGAGTTGTAGTATGTGTATGTCTGCATGCATCAAAGCAAAAATACAAAATTATATATATGGAGCACCAAGTGAAGAAACTATGAATCCAAATGTAACTATATTTGATATTAAAGATAAATCAAAAACAGAACTTAATATTGAAATTGGAATATTAGAAAACGAGTGCAGATTACAAATTGAAAATGCTAGAAAAAAAGATTTTAATTAATTGTTGCACATTTGACAAAAAGTTATTTTAGTCTAAATCGGCCCGAACCTCACATGGTGACAAGCTGCAATTAAAGCAAAAAAGAATTAATATAAACAATTAAAAGACTAGGTAAAACTAGTCTTTTTTATGATATAATGTAGGTAGGTGATATTTATGATAATAGTTGGTGGAATTATAAAAAATAGTGATAATAAATATTTATTAATTAAAGAAAGAAAAGAAAAATACTATGGTATGTATAATATACCAGCAGGTCATTTAGAAGAAAATGAATTACTAATTGATGGCGCAAAAAGAGAAATAAAAGAAGAAACAGGATATATTGTTGATATCAAGGGTATTGTTCAAGTTGGAGATACTGAAAAATTCACGAGTTTTATATTTTATTGTGAAATTATTTCTGAACAAGAATCTTATAATAGTGATGAAATTTTGTCTGTTGAATGGTTATCTTTAGATGAAATAAATAATATTGCAGATCAATTGAGAAGTCCTGAATTGATTTTAGATGCTATAAAAAGAGTAGAAGATAAGAAAGTTTATTCATTAGATATTATAAAATAATTAGTTTATTCATTTTAGTTTTATTAGTGCTAAATATATTCAAGTATATATTACTGTAATATAGGGAATGCTTAAGGTACAAAAAACTATAGAAAACAATATAAATTTTACCATCCCTAATGGAGCAGTTGTACAAGCTGCAATCAAAGCAAAGAAAAACTAATAATTAAATAAAAATTAAGTTGAAATATACTTAATTTTTTATTGATTTATATGTTGCATATATGCTACAATATATATGAGGTAATGATTATGAAAAATATAAGTACTGAAATAATAAATGATAACGAGTTTGATTTAATATGTGAATATATAAAATTAAGAAATAAATCAAATATTAGTCAATCTGAATTAGCAAAGAGAGTTGGTATAGCTAGATCAACAGTTTCAAGAATGGAAAAGAATTTACATTCGATATCACTTGGAACATTTACTAAACTATTAGAAGCAATGAATTATAAATTAGAAATAGTTGGAAAGGAGGATAGTAATGAACCAGGATAAAATGTATTTAATTAATAAATTATTTAATGATAAAACTATAAGAACAGTATGGGATAAAGATGAAGAAAAATATTATGTAAGTGTTACAGATGTTGTAGGAGCAGTTTCAGAAAGTAAAGATGGTAGAAAGTATTGGAATAAGTTAAAACAGCGTTTAAAAGAAGAAGGAAATGAGTCGGTGACAAATTGTCACCAACTGAAATTAAAATCTTCAGATGGTAAATATTATGCAACTGATGTTGTTGATATTGAAGGAATGTTTAGACTTATTGAATCAGTACCAAGTAAGAATGCAGAACCTATTAAACAATGGCTAGCTAAATTAGGTAGTGAAAGAATTGATGAAGTATTTGATCCTTCAATAGCTACTCAAAGATCAATTGATTTATATCGAGCTAAAGGTTTTGATGAAAAATGGATTACTGAACGAATAAAAGGTATTCAAAATAGAAAAGAATTAACAGATGTATGGAAAGATGGAGGAATAACTGAACAAAAAGAATATGCAATCTTAACTAATGAAATATATAAAGAATGGTCTGGCATGAAAGCAAATGAATATAAAGAATTCAAAGGATTAAAAAAAGAAAATTTAAGAGATAATATGAGTCGTATAGAAGAACTCTTAACAGATTTAGGAGAAGAAGCTACTAAAGAATTAGCTAAAGAACATAAACCAAAAGGTTTAGAAGCAAATAAAAAAATAGCTAAGTTAGGTGGACATGCTGCTAAATCAGCAAGAGATGATTTAGAAAAGAATCTAGGAAGAACAGTAATAACATCTAATAACAATTTAAATTATAGGTATATAGATGATAATAGAAAAATAGAAAATAAGTAAAAAGTGAATAAATAAGTTGTTTTAGTCTATTTCGTTCCAAACCTTTATGAGGTACAAGCGGCCATAAAGTCGAGCCAAAAATAGAGCGATAAGTCGTTCCAATAAAAATAAATACTGAAAGAACCGAAAGGTTCTTTTTTGTTGCAATAAAAAGGAGGTGATATGCAACAAACAAATTTTTACCACTTGAAAGGAAGTGATTTTATTAAAAATAATTGTTTTTAATATTTAGACAAAATAGTCGCCATAAGGTTTGGACGACTTTTTTTTATTAGAAAAAAATTGTAAAACGAAAGGAGAGATAAAATATGTTTTACAAAAAATATTTTTTAGAGAATATGTCACAGGGGGCAAGACTAAAATTTATAAGGGAGAATAAAGGTATAAAACTGAATGATATAGCAGAATATTTAGGTTATAAAAGTAATAAGCCAATTCGTGAATGGGAAATAATACAAAGAGTCCAGATGCTAAAAACTTACCTAGATTAGCAGAAGCATATGGGGTAAGTATTGATGCAATAAAGAATTATGATTTTATTGATCCAATAGATGAAATATATTACCCAATGTGGTTTGAAGAACAATTTCCATATTATGAATTTGACATAGCTTCATGTAGATTTGGAGGTTCAGCTTATAACTTTAATGTTCAAAATGGAATTGATGAATGGTTAGAAATGAGAAAAAAAGAGAAAACCATGAAATAACAGATCAAGAGTATATTGAATGGAAATTGAACTATAAGTTAAATAATCCTCTAAAATAATCGGAAAATAGTAATATTGCGATTACTAAAAGTAAGAAAAAAAGTATATTCTTGTGATATAATGAATATGAGGTGTAAACTATGAATGAGTATATTAATTTAGATGAAAAGAATATTGATGAAGAA
>Ga0247608_10001479_pt1 | contig 32334 bp, 54 predicted proteins | sample 176DNAGHGlowgp2_FD_193490 | JGI IMG/M metagenome (GOLD analysis project Ga0247608, IMG submission 193490) | Sheep rumen microbial communities from Palmerston North, Manawatu-Wanganui, New Zealand - 1766 DNA GHGlow gp2 | ecosystem: Host-associated > Mammals > Digestive system > Stomach > Rumen ...
CTCGACATTTTGAAAAAAAGCACTTTTCGCGCGTAAGGGTGGTCATATGGCAATAAAAAAAGGAATAATAAATCGAAATACGATCAAAACTGATCTGATAAATCAACTGGCTAAGAATGGCAATACCAGCCGATACTATCTCGATCTGGTTGAAGACTACATGCATTTGTGGGACACCAAGAACGCTCTCTTTAAGGATATTCAGGAGAGGGGGGTGGTCTGTACATACAATAATGGCGGCGGCCAGACCGGATGCAAACAGAACGATAGTGTTCCAGCTGTCCTGAAGGTCAACGCTCAGATGACCAAGATCCTTGATAGTCTCGGAATCAAGCCATCACTCGTATTGGTGGATGATGACGACGAAGACGATATCGACCTCTAAATATAGCCGGCACATCCAGCCCTTCGTGGATCTGGTGGAGTCCGGGAAGCTGCGAACATCCAAAGAGATCAAGGCATTGGTCAACCACATCAAGTACTGCTTTGACAATGAAGACATCTATGTTGATGATGAGCTGGCTGACAAGTATATGGGAATGGCAAAGTACTTCCCGTTTGAAACGGTGTTCCCATGGCAGGAGTTCGTGATCACGCTGCACGACTGCACATTTAATACCGGTACCGGAATGCCGCGCTGGCCTGATCTATTCTGCGAGATAGCCAGAGGAGCAGGAAAAGATGGAACAATAGGACTTGAAAGCGTGTGCCTGGTAAGTCCTTACAACAACATAAAAGGATACGATGTTGACATATGCGCAAATAACGAAGAACAGGCTCTAAGACCTGTACTTGACATAGTAGATGCTTTCGACGGTGCCGGAGAGAAAGAAAAAAAGAAGCTGAAGAAATACTTCCGCTGGCTGAAGGAATCCGTCGAATGTGAGAGAACAAAGGCGAAGATCCGGGGACGTACCAATAATCCCAAAGGTAAGGATGGTATGAGATCCGGCATAGTAATCTTCAACGAGATCCATCAGTACGAGAATTATAACAATATCAATGTCTTCACGACCGGTTTAGGTAAGCACCCGCACCCGCGGAGATCATATTTTACGACGAACGGTGATGTAAGAGAAGGCCCTCTTGACGATCTTCTCGAAACTTCTGAAGGGATCCTTTTTGGAGGAAACCCTGACAATGGACTCCTGCCGTTTATCTGTAAACTTGACAACAAGGAAGAGGTACACGATCCGGCCAACTGGGTGAAGGCTAATCCTTCGCTTCCATACCTGCCCGCCCTGCAAATGGAGACAGAGAAGGAGTACAGGGAGTGGAAGGAAAACCCTCAGAGGCTTCCGGCATTCATGACCAAGCGAATGAATATCCCGGATAGCTCTCATGAGATCAAGGTTACTGATTACGATAACATCAAGTCAACAAACCGTGAGCTTCCGGATATGAGTGGATGGACCTGTGTGGCCGGAATAGACTTTTCGAAGATTACCGACTGGGTAAGCGTAGATCTTCACTTTAAGCAGGGAGACCAGCGATACGATATATCACATTCCTGGATGTGTTCAGAGTCAAAGGATATACCGAGACTCCGATGCCCCTGGCATGAATGGGTAGATGCAGGAAGGCTCACCATAGTTGAGGATGTGGAAATACATCCGGAGATCATTACAGACTATTTGCAGGCTATGAAATCATATTATTCTATCCGAGCTGTAGCAATAGATGATTTTCGTTTTGCGCTTTTGGCCAGAGCCCTGAATGATATAGGCTTTGATCCCAAGGAAAAGAAAAATCTGAAGCTTGTAAGGCCATCGGATGTAATGAGAGCAGCGCCCGTCATAGATTCCTGTTTTGCCAACCAGTGGTTTACCTGGGGAGATGCTCCGGAACTCAGATGGGCGACCAATAACACTAAGCTCATCCGGTACGGCAGAAAACTCGGATCCGGAAACGATCAGGATTTAGGAAATTATATATACGGCAAAATCGAAGCAAAGAGCCGCAAGACAGACCCGTTTATGGCGCTGGTGGCGGCGATGACTATAGAAGACAGGATCGTCGAAAGACGGACGGGACCAAGGAAGAAGCTCCCGACTATCGTGTACAAGTGAGGTAAGACATGGCTTTTAACTTATTCAGGTGGATAGCTTCAAAAAACGAAAACGAGAGCGAAGAAACTGGGACGAAAGTATCCTTGTCAGACTTCAAGGACGAAGAGATTGGCAGTGCCCTTGTCAGCGTGGAACTGTTTATGCAGAAGCTGGCGTTCGGAACAGCAATCAGGAAAATAGCTGCAGCTGTATCGGCTGTTGAATGGGAGACCATACGGAAGGGCAAGAAAGTTCAGACATTAGAATATTGGTCCTGGAATTACAGCCCTAATCCTAATCAGACAAGAGAAGAGTTCTTTACGGATCTGATCAATACACTTTATTCAAAGCAGGAAGCGCTTGTGGTTCAGACAAGGCAAGGATACAGGTATGTCGCTGACGGCTTTACAAAAACAGAGTATCTGACCGGAGATATCTACACAGATATTACCGCGCACAACGATTCAATTCCGGGAGTGTTCCGGGCAGACGATGTTCTTCATTTCAGCATCGAGGGCGAGAAGATCAAGGCACTGCTTATGATTATATCAGCGAATGAAGGCAAGCTTATAAAGAGTGCTCAGCTGAATTATCTAAAAAGTCAGGGCACGAGAGGAATACTTGACATAGACGACTTTGCAGAAGCACAGCCCGATTTCGAGGAAACATACGAAGAGCTGGTTCAGGAGAAGTTCAAGAACTACGTAAGCAACGCAAATGCAGTCCTGCCTATGTACAAGGGCTATAACTTTCGGGAGACCGAGACAAAGGGCGGAAGCACGAAGTCAGAGCTGGCCGGATCCAGAGATATCCGCAATATGCTCGATGATATTGTTGATTTTACGGCACAGGCTTTCGGAATGCCGGTATCAATCCTGACAGGTAAAAACATAACCACAGCAGATTTTCAGACATTCATGACTCAGATAGCTCAGCCGCTCATCGTGAAGATCGCTAATGAGATTAACCGGAAGCTATACGGACAGAAGCTGGTTAAAAGTGGAACATATATCACGCCGAATATGGCCGGTATCAAATATATAGATGTCTTCGATGTGGCGACATCGGTAGACAAGCTGATAAGCTCCGGGGCATTCTGTGTCAACGACATCAGGGTAAGGCTCGGAATGGACATCATAGATGAGCCGTGGGCTTGGCAGCACTGGATGACCAAGAACTACGCTCCAACAGAAGAACTTCTTGAGGGGGTAGATGATACAAACGATGCACCGGTACAACCGGACACGAATAAGGAGGAAGAGGATGAAAACGAATAATATTCCGTATTTCGCGATTGAGCCTCACGAGGAAGAAAAAACCACAGATGTTTTTATTTTCGGCGACATCGCCTCTGAAAGAGGAGGACTTAGCGGGTTATTGCAATCAAGCAGTGACCGGTCAAGCAATAGCCTGGCACGGGAACTAAAGTACATACCTGAAGATCATCAGGTGGTAGTTCACATTAATTCAAATGGTGGAGAACTTAAAGAAGGGCTTGGGATTTACAACATCCTGAAGGAGCGTGATAGGGTTACGACCATATGTGAAGGCTTCGCGGCATCTGCAGCAAGCGTGATCTTTTGTGCGGGAAAAGCCAGAATAATGCAGCCGGCAAGCCTCCTGTTTATTCATCAGGCATGGATTACGACAAGCGGCAATTCAGATGAACTCAACAAGGTGGCCGAGGATCTCCGGATCATAACCAATGCAGCCAAGGCAGCATATAAGGAAGCCGGAATCAACATCGATGATGATGAGCTTGACCAGCTGCTCAAGAATGAGACCTGGATCACCCCTGAGAATGCGCTTGAAATGGGCTTTGCCACAGAAATAGTGGACACCGATGAAGAGGATGAAATCAGGAACGATGCCATGAATTCAATTATAGCTGCCGTGACCGAATCCAAGAATGTGGGCAGGGTAGAACTCGCGCCGCAGACGATGACTCTTTTATCAGAGTACACGATGGCTGTGAATAAGTCTGAATCGCTTTTCGAACTTGCCACGAAGGCACTTAATGCGATCAACAACGATTCTGAGATCGCTTCGAGGGTCAAGGGATTAGTTGATGATATACTTGCCACTCAAACCGCGCCGACATCTCCGGCGGGGGTGGAAGATATAAAAGGCTTTTTCGGTTTTGGAAAAGCTGAGTAACTAATATCAGCCGGAGAGACCGGCACAGAAGGAGGTAGAAGATGAAAAATTTAGATGCATTAAACATGCAGAAGACAGCAATCGCTCAGAAGATATCTGATGCGGCTAAGGCAGGGAACACTGAGGAGTTTGAGTCCGGCCTCAATGAGATGTTCAATTACATCCATGATGAGATCATGAACGAGGCTATGGAACTCAAGAATGCGACGGATGCTGCCATCCTGGCGCAGCGCGGAATCCGCCAGCTTACCAGTGAGGAGAGCGAGTTCTACGACACGATTATCGCAGCCATGAAGGCAAATCCGACCGGAAACATCATGAATGCCCTCACCAATACCGACAAGACATTCCCTGAGACTATTCTTGTACAGGTAATGGAAGACATGAAGCAGGAGCATCCTCTTCTTGCAGAGGTTGATTCCGTGTCCGTTACCGGAGCAACAAAGATCCTCATCAATACCGACGCAGGCGACAATGCTACATGGAACGCCCTTGAGTCGGAGATCACCAAGGAAATCCAGAGCGGATTCGCACAGATCGACCTTTCGCAGTTCAAGCTCAGCGCCTGGATGTCTATATCCATCGATATGCTTGAGCTCGGTGCTAACTGGCTCGACAACTATATTCGCACGTGCCTGGCTGAAGCACTCGCGATCGGTTATGAGAACGGTATAGTTACCGGTACCGGTAATAAGATGCCTATCGGTATGGATAGAAGCGTGGCGGATGATGTAGTGGTAGTAGGAGGCGTTTATCCTCAGAAGGAAGCTATCGAGGTTACAAGCTTCGACCGCGTAAGCTATGGCTCACTTGTTTCCAAGCTCGCAAAGACCAGAAACGGCAAGCCCCGTATCGTTAAGGGTCTCATACTGGTAGTTAATCCCTTCGATTACTACTCGGTAGTAATGCCGGCAACCACACTGCTTACACCTGAAGGCAGGTATGTGAACGACGTGCTTCCGGTACCCACAAAGGTGATCCAGTCTGTAGCAGTAGCTCAGGGCGAGGCTATCCTTGGAATGGGCAAGAGGTACTTCCTCGGAGTAGGCGGGAAGCGCGGAATCCAGTTCTCGGATGATTACAAATTTTTGGAAGACCAGAGATACTACAAGATAGTAGCATACTCCAACGGTCTCCCCAAGGATGATAACTCATTCCTCCGCCTGGATATCAGCAACCTGGATCCTACTTACATCGAAGTTAAGCAGGTGTCTTTTTAGGAACCCTGTCGGTTGATTCAGACATTCCGGCAGGGACAGATCTGTTAGGTAAGAGCGTGACAGATCTTCAGTCTGACATAAAGATAGACGGAAGCGTAATCACAGGTAACCTTAAGTATGTAACGGGTTATACCGGATTCTCCGGAGATCCTGCAGAGCAGGAAGGTAACTATATAGCACTTCACGCTGAGACAGATTTCGACGAGGATGAGATCACTCTCGAAGTCATCAATGGTACAGTCGGACATCCCGTAACCCTTGACCCTGATGGGCTTATGATCGTTCGTATCTCGGATAAGGATACACAGAAGATCAGGATAGTTGCCACCAAGGGATCAAGGACAAGGATTAAGCTCTATGACCTCAGCGGACTGAAGCTTGCGGATGCATAGGAGGTCAACATGGTAGCTTATACAAGTACACCTGCCAAGAAGCAGGAAAAGAAGGGATCCAAGAAGGATACCGAGAAGTCTTCCGAGAAGGAAGAGAAATAGGAGGCACCTTATGAGCGCGTATGTAATACCTGAACAGCTGCTTGCTGCGGCTAAGAATTATCTTGATATCACATGGGATGATGATGATACCGATGCAAAGCTGACCGGGCAACTGCAGCGCGGAATAGCATATATCACTGCGAAGACGGGCGTTGATCCGTCCGCCTTCGCCGGTGAAGATGTTGACTTAAGGGCACAGGAGCTCCTGTTTAACTATCTCTTGTACGACCGGGCCGGATCGGTGAATGAGTTCAAGAAGAACTATAGATCCGACATATTGGGTCTGAGGATAAGATGGGAGGTAGCCAATGCGGCCAGAACAGAAGGTTGAGACATTCCCCGACGGGATAGTCGAGGTATACGCCCAGGAGAAGCGGACCCTCGGAGATTTGAAGGTAAAGCTCCGGTACGAAAAACAGACCGTGGGAATACGCAGGTACTATGAGGCTCAGGCTTCGGTCGCAGGATCCTCGGTTGACCGTGTGATCAAGGTACCGCATACAGACAAGGTATCGCGGAATGATATTGCGATTATGGTAACCGAAGATAACGAACAATATCGGATCATCCGCATACAGGAGAAGTTTGAATGTGGAGTTGATCTCTGGGAGCTGCAGAATGTACAGGTAAGGATAAGGAGCGCTGAATGAGTCGAGCACGGTGCAAGATTGATGATCTGGATACAGTAATTGGAGATATCTTAAAAGAATATGCAGATGATGTCAATAAGGGGCTGCAAACGGCTGTCCCTAAGATTGCAAAGATCGCACAGCAAGAAGTTAAAGCGGGTTCACCTGTCCGAAAAAAAGATACAAAAAAGCGACGGAAAGGGCGGTACAAAAGAGGCTGGACCGTTAAAGAGGATGTGGTCGATCGCTTGAGAGTGGACTATATCGTTCATAACAGAACCGACTACCAGCTTACACACCTGCTTGAAAAAGGACACGTATTGGTAAGAGGCGGACGAACACGTGGAAGAATTCCGGCACAAGTCCATATCGCACCTGCTGAAGAACATGCTATCAAAAATTTTGAGGAGGCGGTAGTAAGAATTGCGCAAGGACAAAATAGTTAAAGACATTCTGATTGCGTTACGAGAAGATCAGGTGATCACGGATTATGCATATGATCATTTTGAGCAAGGTGAAGTTCCACCGCTGCCATATGCCGTATATAGACGAATAGCTCCTCAGAGCTTTGGCGCCGATAACAAGACATACATCCGGCCGGATAGCAATGTGGATCTTGAGATATATTCAAACGATCCGGATGAGATGGCAGAGGTGATGGAAGCAGTCGAAGCTTTGCTCGATAAAGAAGAACTATTTTATCAGCTCACAGCCGATACGGCTTATATCGAGTCGGAGCGGTTTTACGAAACATTATATGAATTATAAATGGAGGAAGTAATAATGGGAAAAAAGAACAAAGTTAAGTACGGTCTCAAGAATGTCCATGCTGCGCTTGTGACGTTCGATGATAACGGATATCCGACCTTTGCTATACCTAGAAGGATTTTCGGGGCGGTGAATCTTTCACTGGATAAGGAAGGCGAGCCCACAAAGTTCTATGCGGATGACAGTGACTATTATGATATCAACAACAATAACGGCTATGGAGGAGATCTTGAGATCGCCATGATCCCTGAGTGGTTCAGAACTGATATTCTTGGAGATATCAGAGACAGCAACGGCGTCCTCATTGAGAACGCCGATGCTCCTACTGTATATTTTGCGCTTCTGTTTGAGTTCACCGGAGATGTGAATGGCATAAGGCACGTGCTGTATAAGTGCTCGGTAACCCGTCCCAAGATCGAAGGCAAGACCAAGGAGGATTCGGTAGAAGTCAAGACTGATGTGCTGACTCTTTCTTCGGTGTCCTGCAAATTCAGCATAAACGGACAGGATGTCATGACACCCAAGGGAAAGACCGATGAGAATACCACGGACACTACATACAATAACTGGTATAACACCGTATATGTTCCGGATACACTCAGCTCAAGTATCAAAATATCGGGTGATTCCAGTGTTGCTGCGGCATCTACAATCACTCTTGCAGCTAACACAGTACCTTCTACGGCTGACGTAGTATGGTCGTCAAATGACGAGGATATAGCAACGGTTGACGGAGGAGTAGTGACCGGTGTTGCTACAGGCAAGGCAGTCATTATGGCTTCGCTTGAGGACGATGCCTCTGTATTCGACACAAAGGTTATAACTGTAACCGCATCATGAGATTTCGTTATTCCCTTGCCGTCACTGCATTGGCGGCGAGGGAATTTATAAAAGGAGAACAGCATGAAAAGAAATTTGGAATTAAAAACATCGGATGGAGGAGCGATAACTGTTCCATTCAAATCAACGGGGACAACTCCCATATGGTTTAAACAATTCGCAGGAGAAGACTTGGTAACGAGCATAAATGACGCGAACGGAAATATAAGTAAAAGCAGCGATGTATACTCACGGCTTGCCTACGTGATGCACAGGCAGGCAATAGCCAAGTCACTGGATGAATTATCTGATCTTGATATGGATGGTTTTTATGCATGGCTTGATCAGTTTGAGCCGATGACGTTTGCGAACAAATCATATGAGATTGTAGATATATATCTTTGCAATACAGAGACATCAAGTGACGCAAAAAAAAATCCCGACCAACAGACCGACCAATAACCACAGCCTTGTATCTGCTAAGAGCTAAACAGTTAGGACTAACCATTGAAGAGATGGATATGCTCTCTGAAGGCATGATATACGACATGATCACAGAGTCAGTCAATGACACGGCAGAGGATGCATATACAGAGCTGGCAACACAGGAAGACTTTGACAAATTTTAGGAGAGAGCGATATGCCCCAGTTAGGTGCCGGAAAAATCCGTGGCATTACAATTGAATTAGATGGCGACACCACCAAGTTGACCCAAAGTATAGATGCGTCCATTCAAAAAATCCGATCGAGTGTTACGAATCTAAAAGATATTGATAAGCTTTTGAAAATCGATCCGGGCAACGTAGATCTGCTGAGTCAGAAGTACAAAAATCTTGAAACTGAGCTTGATGCAGCAAAGACAAAAGTTTCTGCACTTAAAGAAGCTCAGGAACAGATGGTCCGCGAAGGCAAAGTCGGAACGGAAGAATATGACGCTCTGCAGAGAGAGATCGTAGAGACCGAACAGAAGATAAAGAGCCTCACAAAGGAAATGAGGAACTTTGGATCTGTATCGGCCCAGCAGATCGCAGTCGCCGGGGAAAAGGTTAAAAAGGTGGGCGGAGAGATAGAAGGCGTGGGACGGGCCCTTATGCCTGTCAGCACTGCCGTTACAGCAGCCGGTACCGTAGCAGTATCCAAATTCGCGGAAGTCGATAAGACTATGACTCTGACAAATAAAACCATGGGCAATACCGAAGCCCAGGCTAAGCTCTTGGATAAAGCTATGCAAGAGGCCGCAATGAACTCGACCTTCGGAATGAATGATGCCGCCCAGGCCTCGCTTAACTTTGCAAGAGCGGGATTATCTGCAGAAGAGGCTGCAGCCGCGATGGCTCCGGCAATGAACCTGGCTGCAGGCGAAGGTGGAAACCTTGACACTGTATCAGCCGGATTAGTTGGAACAATCAATGGTTTTGGAGATACATTCAATAATGCGTCACGATATGCAGATGTATTTGCGGCGGCGTGTAATAACTCAGCCCTTGATGTAGACAGTCTGTCCGATGCTATGGGTATCGCAGCTCCGGTCTTTAAAACAGCCGGATACACTGTGAATGATGCAGCTTTGTACATGGGAATATTGGCTGATAATAATATTGAGGCATCCGAGGCCGCTAACGCTTTGAAAACAGGTATAGCACGCTTGATAGCACCTGCAGATCAAGGCGCGAAAATGATGGACAAACTTGGCATCAGCGTTACCAATGCAGACGGATCGATGAAAGATACCATCACGATCCAAAAAGAATTACATGACGCCTTTGCCGGGCTGTCAGAATCTGAACAGATAGCTGCAGCTTCAGCAATTTTTGGCAAGAACCAGATGTCTAAGTGGTTAGCGCTGATCAATGCGGCACCAGAGGATGTACAGAAGCTGTCGAATGAAATATCAAATTGCGCCGGTACAACTGATGAAATGGCAAAATCCATGATGAGCGGTTTCGGCGGATCATTAGAAAAGCTTAAATCAAGTATAGATGTAGCCGCATATGAATTTGGCAAAGCTTTAGCTCCCACAATATCTAAGGTGGCGGATGCGATACAAAGGGCAGTTGATTTGTTTAATTCCCTTGATGATGAACAGAAGACAGCCATCGCGAACGCCGCCCTGGTAGTAGCAGCTGCAGGCCCGGTGCTTATCGTGACCGGTAAGCTTGTGACTGCACTTGGAACGATCATGACCCTCGCTCCGAAGGTAGTAGGTGGATTCAAGGCGATCGGAACAGGCATAAGTACCATAACATCGGGAATGTCCACAGCCCTGCCAGTCATCACTTCATTTATGGAGGCAGATCTTGGCGGTGCACTTGCCGCAGGTGGAGCAGGAGCGATAGGAACAGCTGCAGCAGCCGTAGGCGGAAGCATAGTTGCATTCTTTGGCGGAGCTGAATTTGGTAAGATGCTCGGAACATATATGTTCCCGGACGATGCTGAACTGTATGCACATTATGCAGGAATAAGCGGAACTCTTGAACTTGTTAAAGATACTGCTATAACGTTTGGCGAACGTACTCAGGAACATCTGACTACCGCCTGGGATAACATTACGCTTGCCGGCCAGACCTTTGCTGAAAGAACAGGCGAGCATTTCACAAACCTTAAGGCCGGAGCCGAGAATGAGTTGAATACGATTGTTTTGGCCGGTCAGACCTTTGCCGAGAGAACAGGAGAACATTTCGAGAACTTTAAACAGAGAACAAATGAAAGTCTCGAAAATGTTAAGCAGTCGGCCACAACCTTCGCCGAGCATACCGGCGAACGTTTTAATACATTCAAAGAAAATGCGAGCACGGTTCTTGAAAATGTTGCACTGGCGCAACAGACCTTCCAGGAGAGATCAAGCGAACATTGGCAGTCTGTAGGGGATACGATAAGACAGTTCACGGATGACGCGAAATCGAAGTTTGACGGATTCAAGAGCGACCTTAATTCGAAAATCGATAACATAAAGTCGAAGATTGATGAATGGAAGCAGAAGTTCACAGATCTTAAGAGTGGGATCGACAGCTCTGTCGAAGGTATGAAGACGAAGATAGACAGCTTCAAACAGAAATTCGATGATGTCAAGTCTCATATTCAGGGTGTAGTTGACTGGTTAAAGAACTGCTTCCACTTTGACTGGAAACTTCCTGATCTGAAACTTCCTCATATCAGCATAAGCGGAAGCTTCTCAATAGATCCGCCGAGTGCTCCGCACTTCTCAATAGACTGGTATTCCAAAGCTATGGAGAAGGGTATGATTCTGAACAGCCCGACTATATTCGGAATGGCCGGCGGGAAGCTTCTGGGCGGCGGCGAAGCCGGACCGGAGGCGGTAGTAGGAACAAGTTCCCTCCAGAATATGATAACCAGAGCGGTAGCTGCTGCAGGGGCGGGCGGTGACATAGTTATCCCGGTGTATATCGGAAATGAACGGCTTGAAACACTGGTAGTTAAGGCTCAGCAGGTAAATAACTACAGATCGGGAGGCAGGTAATGACCGAAGTTATAAAAATAAACGATGAATGGATTCCGGCTCCGGACGGCGACCTGAAATATAATCCCGAAAAGATAAAGACAGAAATGCAATCGGAGGCAGGCACTACTCTTGTAGTCGTAACCAGGAATACAAAGCTGAGTATATCCGGTAAATGGAAACTGTCCGGAAAATGGATCACAAAGTTCAGACAGTACAGGGATGCAGATACAGTGACCGTATCCGTATACTATCCAAATACCGAGCAGTTGAGCGATTACACCTGCCAGTTTCAGATAAACAGTGAAAACCATCTTACCGGAGCAAGGAAACAGAGGCCGGACATAGGTGGACTGTACGAGGTTGATGTAACTATCGAGGAGCTGTAAATGTATAACGTATCTGATGCCTATAAAGTTGCAATGAAAAGACCGGTACAGCAGGGCAGGGTACGCGGTACGCTGCAATCCGGTCTTTCGCTTTACGACTTCGATGAAAACAATATAGGGAAGGGAACCCTCTCACTGACAAACCAGTGTTCAGGAAATGATAACGTTGAGATAGGTACCGTATATGCGGCCGAGCTGTCCATGACACTGATCGGGATGGATATAGAGAGGTACAGTCTTCAGAAGTCCGTGCTGACACCAAGACACGAGCTTCGAACTGATAACGGATATGAGCCGATACCGCTGGGAGTGTTTACTATAAAAGAAGCTAACTGGACCATGAACGGAGTCGAGATCAAAGCATATGATAACATGGTCAAGCTCGATAAGCCGTGCTCCATTAAGACCATGCAGGGAAGTATATATACACTCCTGTCGATGGCAGCGTATGCTTGTCAGATAGAGCTTGCGCAGAGCGAGGAATATATACAGTCACTACCGAATGGAAACATAGAGCTGACTGTATTTGTCGATAACGACATCGAGACCTGGCGTGATCTTGTCGCCTGGTGTGCGCAAACCACAGGGACCTTTGCCATCATGGACAGGGAAGGGCGCCTTGAGCTTCGGACTTACGGGACAGAACCAGTAGATGAGATCAACTACGACCGAAGGATCACAGGCTCGAAGTTCTCGGACTTTGAGACACGATACACGGGTATGTCGATCGTCAATATATCGGAAAAGAGCACGACTTACTATAATGTGCTTCCGGATGACGGGTTGACGTATAACTTAGGCTCCAATCCACTCCTGCAGACAGGATTTGAGGATGTGCTTGAACAGCAACGCAGAGCCGTCCTGAATGCCTTGACAGTGATCGAGTATGTACCGTTTGAGGTCTCTATGATATGCCCTCCGGCGTATGACCTGGGAGATATCGTAGTATTCAAAAACGGCATAGCCGACGGCGATAAGATAAGCTGCATCACTCAATATGACTGGAAATATGGGAATGACTATTCCATCAAGGGTGTAGGACAGAACCCGGAGCTTGCCTCTGCAAGATCGAAGACAGACAAGAACCTGACCGGCATCATGAAGTCCGGGGAAGAGAATAAGATCCAGTACTATTCCTTCACGAATGCGTCGGATATCAAGATTGAGGATGGCGAGACTAAAACCATCATAAATATAAGATTCCAGTGTACTCAACCGACAACAGCGATATTCCATGCGGAGGTACTGCTGCAGGCCGAGACTACGGTTGATGACATTACGTACAAGGATGCGATCGGTAAGGTACTGTACTACTTTAATTCCGAGCTTGTGGTTGACTACGAGCCACAACAGGTATGGATGGACGGGCGGCACATGCTGCACCTTCTTTATTACTTCAATCTGCAGAACACGCAGATAAACGACTTCGACGTGCGACTAAATATGATCGGCGGTTCAGCATTTATTAAACAGATGAGCATCAAGGCGGCCATCTACGGGCAGAACCTGTATGCTACGGATAAGTTCGATGGAATAATCAAGATCACTGAGGATCTCAGCGGCATGGCTCCGGCAGTGATCCCTGAGCTTAACATCTTCAATACCATGACAGAGGAGCTGGTGAGTGAGATGTTCGAGGAGATCACAGACGGATGCAGCGATGACTTCTCGGGTGTGGTCGCTGTACTTGAGGCACTTAATATAACAAGCATGACCGGAGAGACGGTGGAGGTAACGACGGAATGAGAGGAACTTGTGAGATCGTATTAAAAGATAAAAACAACAGGATCGTGCACCATGAAAAGGAGCACAACCTTGTTACCAATTTTTTTCAGGAATATTTCAAGGAGCTCGGTCCTATCAAGGGACTGCCTTATAACTACAGAATCGAGAACATGGTCGGAGGCATCCTTCTTTTCCAGAATACCATCGAAGAGGATGCAGATAATGTGCTTCTCCCTGCAGGGAACAAGATGATCGGTAATGCTGCGACTCTTATCGTACAGGGATCAGGTGCTGCAGTTAAAGAACTGGGAACATATATCGCTGACTCCACCAAATGGCTTGACGACGAAACGTATCAGATGAAGTTTGAATGGGCTCCATCGCAGGCTGTAGGAACGATCAGATCGGTATGTCTCACCTCAAGGGCGCACGGCTTTATAGGAGAAGGCAATGAGAGCAGCTACAGTCAGAGAAGCACGCCGGACTCATCACAAACAAACTATGAGGACTTCCGACAGAACTATGCTAACCTTGGATATAACCAGGGACATCAGGCCGGTAATAACAAATGTCATTGCGCATATAATAATGTGGCATATCACATGATCATAAATGCCGCCGAAGGACGTATTCAGGTTAACAAATATAGGATCCCGATGAACTCTATTGATTTCAGGACGGCATTCTCCGGAGATGTTGATAGATTGATTGAGTCAGTGACCGAGAATATCCCTTATGAGTATATGGAGGATATAAGGGAGGTAACTCCGAGTGCATACGTATCGATGTCCGACGAGGGCAAGATCTACTTTTTGATCGGAAAGTACGAATATATCTCCGGCTCTACGAGATACTGCTTCAGCGTAAATGCCGCTCACCCTTATATATACTGCGGGACTTACAATATAGCAGATGATTCGTTTACCTGGAAGAGGATAAATGTCTACTCATACTATACAAGAGAGACGGGATTCATGGCATGGTATGACGGCAAGTATCTCCTTATCGCGATCGACAATTACTATTACTATGTAAATCAGCGCTGCGGCGTGATCGATACGGAGAATCTTACCATAGCGGATGTTGGCGGATTTATATATGGCCGAAGCTGTACGCTTTACAGGTGCGATAATCATCAGTTTTACCTGTACGCCGGAAGTAATGCACCAACATCTGATACATGGGGACGTGGAACCAAGATAGATGCGGTAAGAGGGGCGTGGGGCCCACTCAACATGACCAGCCAATACAATGAGTCTGTATACAAAGTCAAAGGGCATAAGTTGGCCGCTTGTACCGGATACAATCCCATGAATTTCTGCCGGCATGGTGACTACCTGGCCACCATTTATAACTTGCCACAGGCTATTACCAAGGCAGCCGATTTGACAATGCAGATCACATACACGCTTAATTTCGGAGAGAATAATGGCTAATCTAATCGAGTATGACGGCGAAAGCAAAGTAATCAAACGGTTATGTAATATAGTAAACACTTTGATCCGGGACGTGGAAGTCAACGGCGAATCCGTGATCAATGAGGAGCGGGTGGCAGAAATAGAGATACTTGTGCTCGGAGAAGGTGCCGAGAATGCTTATCCCGGAAATCTCGGGAAAGAAGCTCACGACCACTCGCTGGTGACATCCGGCAATCCTCACCATGTCACAGCCGAGGAACTGGGACTCGGAAGTGTCATTGATCAGATAAATGCGATCATGCAGTCACTTGGACTGTCATGGGGGTGGATCACGCACAGAAACGAACAGATGATAGACCACGACGGGAACAGGCTTGTATTCCATGGAGTAGGTCTCGAAGAAACTTATAATATTAAATGGAGTGACGGAAATGGCTGATAAAACTATACCTCAACTGGAACCAAAGACCACGATATCTGCGACAGATCTTATCCCTGTTGACGACAATACGCAAACATATAAGATGACTTTTGCCAACTTTCTGAGGGCAATCCCCGGAGTGACGAGTATAGCACTTAATCAGGACGAAAGCGGGATAGTTATTACGCTCCGGGATGGATCGACAACCACGCTGGTGACTCACGATCCCAACAAACAGAACAAGCTTACATTTGACTCTGTTCCGCAACAGAGCTCACAAAATCCCGTCTATTCAGGCGGCGTATATGCTGCAGATGTGGCTGTAGCGCAGCTGGTGGCTGATGAGGCACAGACGGCAAGACAGGCAGAGAATGCACTTGGCCAGGTGATCGCGGAGATGCTCGGAGACCTTGCTGAGTTTGAAGAAAACAATATAGCCTCAAAAACCTACCATGAGAATGATCTTGTAGTCTTGAATGACGGTAAGTTATACAAGGCAACATCCGAGATACAGACAAACACACAGCTTGTACCGGATAGCAATGTGGAACGGACTACAGTCGAGGAAGTTTTTCACCGGGTTAAGCCAGTCACAGAGGGCGGTACCGGTGCCGAGACTCAATCAGGCGCAAGACTTAACCTCGGACTGGGCGGAGCTGCGACAAAGAACGTAGCTGATACCGTGACGGAGAATGATGCAAAGCTTCCGACAGGTGGAGCTGTATATACCGCAATTAAGGCAGTTGCGGACAGGCTTAACGACCTTGGACTATATGTAGATAGCGAAGGCTATGTATGCCAATCAATAAATTAAGGAGGACATTATGGCAGCAAAAGAAAGATTAGCGACAGACGAGACTTTGAGAGGAGTGCTTGGAGCTGTGGAGCGCGTAGCGCAGGCGATCAACAGGGATTCCGGGACTATCTATGGATTCCATATTGACGGAGCAGAAAGCGATCCTTCAGCTAAGGTGACTTATCTTAAGGATGCACAGGGACTCACTCCGGCAAAGATGAACTATTCGAGCGGAGTGTTTGACTATGGTTCGTGGGAAGATGCTTTTTTCATACCCCGACCTTGCATGCTCAAATCAGATGGTAATGTTGATTACTATCTCGATCCCGACAACTACGCGAAGAAAGAGGACGGATCGTCTTCGGACGTGGCCAGTATAAACTATGATGGCAATGCCATGATGGAGTGGGGACAAAACGGTAAGAAGATATGGATGAAGATCCAGCCGGATTCCAACCATTTAGGCGCCAGTGTATTTATAGCTGACTATCAGGTTGATGCAACGTATCACGACTGGTCGTTCCATAACTGCCAGGGCGTGAGTGTAGATCATTTCTACACACCTATATTTAACGGCGCTAAAGATAGTAACAATAAGCTAAGGTCGATATCCGGCCAGCAGGTCTCGAATAAAACGACCGCCAATCAGGAGATAGCATATGCCAGGGCAAATAATCCCGGGAGCAATGTCTTGTGGGATATAGAGCATTACTCAGACATAACCCTGATAAACATGCTGCTTATATTGATGGCGAAGACTGTTGATCTTCCCTCAGCGTTTGGCCAAGGCTTAAGAGACAGCGGATCAGAAGCGATCAATAATGCCTTCCGAACAGGCGTGCATAATACAAAAGGTCTTTTCTACGGCACCAATTCCGGAGCGGCTGCGACTTATTCCAACGCCGTTAAGGTGTTCGGTATGGAGAACTGGTGGAGCTTCCAGTGGAGACGATATGTAGGCCATATGTTAGTTGATGGAGTTCACAAAGTTAAGAACACTTTCCTCACAGAGGATGGTTCGACCGCAACTGATTATGTGGTAAACGGTGAGCCTACCGGTGCAGGCTTTAAGTCTATCCCGGCTACAGTACTTTCAGGGACGTCCGGAAACTATATCAAGTATGAGTGGTTTGATGATGATGGCATGGTACCGTGCGGTGAACTCACCGGATCCGATACGACATATTACTGCGATGGGTGCTGGTACAACAACAGTGGTGTTCGCGTCCCTTGTCGCGGCGGCGGCTCGGGCAACGGCGCTAAGGATGGGGCGTTCTCCCTGGACCTGTACGGCTCGGCCTCGGGCTCGGCCTGGGCCATCGGGGCTGCCTTGTCTTGTAAGCCACTTGCTTAGAGAGGGTGAATTATGAGCGCAGCGAATAAGAGGGGGAAGCTTCCCCCTGATGAGATTTACGAAAGATATAAGACAGACGGGGACTTTAAGGAGTACGTTGATAAGTACTGCAGAAGCCGGTGTGTCGGGATCTTCGAAGCGCTGGCACATATCACCGTACATCAAGTGGCTATGTACTACACGGAGGCAAAGAAGAATCTGAGATGACTGAGCTTGTAGCTAAACTTTGGGAGATAGTTGAGAGCCTTACGGAACTGAATAAAAAGACAATGGATCTATTGTCTCAATATACGGATGTTGAGGAGTATGAGCATGACCTGGCTCAGATCCTCGAAGGTAACGATGTCATAATTGATTAGGGCTATACTCCATGACCTTGTGGTGTTCGCGTCCCTTATCGCGGCGGCAACTCGAACAACGGCGCTAAGGATGGGGCGTTCTACCTGAACCTGAACAACACGGCCTCGAACTCGAACTGGAACATCGGGGCTGCCTATCTTATCTAATTACAGAATAAAAACTAAATGTGGAGGATAGTCCTCTCCCCTCGGAGGAAATTAACTCGGAGCAAGCACCTGTTAGTAGTAATCGAACATGGGTGAGAGGATAAGACAAACATGAAATCATATAACCATCTGATGGAAAAGGTTTTGTCTAAAGAGAATATAAAACTTGCAGTACGTAAAGCGGCCAAAGGCAAAAGAGACCGGCGGCGCGTGAGAAACATATTAAACGATATCGACACCTATATACCTTACTTCCAGGGATTTGCAATAAGGTATAAACATCGGCATAAGCCGCCCAAAACGATATTTGATGGCATCCGCCAAAAGAAGAGACAGATCATAGTCCCATCTTTTGATGAGCAGGTGCTGCATCACATGGTCGTCAATGTGCTCGAACCTATAATCAAGCATGGCATGTATGAGCATGTTCACGGCTCGATCCCTAAAAGAGGACCGATACACGGCAAGAAGCAAATCGAAAAGTGGATGCGGCGGGATAAGAAGAACTGCAGATACTGTCTCAAGATGGATATAAGGCACTTCTTTGGTTCGATACCTCATCACCTGCTTCTTAAGTATATATGCAAGTATATCAGAGACCAGCAGTTTATCCGGCTGTTGGAAGAGATTATAACCACTACGGATATAGGTCTGCCGCTCGGGTTCCATACGTCGCACTGGCTGGCGAACTGGTACCTGCAGGGACTTGATCATTATATTAAGGAAGATCTCCGCGCTGTGTACTATATGCGATACATGGACGACATGGTAGTATTCGGCCCAAACAAAAGAAAGCTGCACAAGATGCGGAAGAGCATAGGTATATATCTCGAAGATGTCCTGGGTTTGGAGCTTAAAGGAAACTACCAGGTGTTTAATCTTGAGTATATTGATAGGAATGTAAATCTCAAAGGACGCGATCTTGACTATATGGGGTTTCGGTTCCGGCACAACCGTGTGGTCATGAGAAGATCCATAATGCTTAGGATGTGTCGGAAAGCCAGACGGATAAGCAAGAAGGAAAAGCCAACAATCCACGACTGTAAGCAGATGATGTCAGCTTTGTCGTGGCTTAAGAATACAGACAGCTACGGGATGTATCTTAAACATATCAAGCCATACGTCAACTTTCGGCATATGAAGAGGCGTATATCGAGGTATGACAAGAGAATGAACAGATTAAGGAGGATGGAAGATGGAATGGTATTATGCTGAGTCAGGCGTTGAACCTGCAGAAGTGGATATGGAGTCGAGCAAGTTATATAACTATGTGCGCCGGAACATACACGAGGAAAGTGAGACTGTAGACGGTGAGCTCCTTACTAAGTGGGTATACGAAGAGTGTAAGGTATTAAAAGAGAGCTGGGGCATGTATGAACAGCTGGTGCAGGCTCAGGCTGATATCGACTACTTAAATATGATAACGGAGGATCTGTAAGATGGCAAAAGCAAAAAAACACTCACCGAAATACGATACTGTCAAATATTACTATGATCACGGTCTGTGGGATATCAGCCGTGTCCATAAGGCTGTAGAAAAAGGCTGGATTACAGCGGATGAGTATAAAGAGATAACAGGTGAACCTTATGAGTAGAACTGATAAGACTCTCAAAGAAGTAGCCCTTGAACTTGTTGAGGATAATGAGAAAAAGGTCAGTATAATAGAGAAGCTTGTCAAAGAAATCGCTTTACTTAGGGCGGAGTTGGCAAGACTTCGGGAAGCGGAGGACGATGGGAAATGAATACGGTATTAGCGGCTATTATAGCCGGAGTAACATCCAGCGGATTTATTAACTTTGTAATCTTCCTCATCCAAAGACATGACTCAAAGAAAGGCAAGAAGTCCGCAGAAACAGAGATGATACTAGGCCTCGGGCATGACCGGATAGTATATCTTGGCGAACGATATATCCAGCGCGGATATATCAGCCGTGATGAGTATGAAAACCTACACGACTATTTATTTCGCCCATATTCAGATCTTGGCGGCAATGGTACCGCCGAGCGGATTATGGGAGAGGTTAAAAAGCTGCCTTTAAGGGAGGGAACTTATGAGAAAAAGAAGTAAACACTCACTGACTCTGTACGTTGTATTTAGCATAGCAATGATACTCTTATTTACGATCGCAGAGTTTGTCGTGAGCAGTTGTACCGGTACAACTCATGATACTTTGACTACGTGTTTTTATGGCACATTTGGTGGAGAAATCCTGTGTTGTGCGCTAATCAAGATATTTAAACTAAGGAGTGGCTGTAATGATAACACGATTGACTTCCAGGATCAGAGATACAATTAAAGCTGTCGTATGCCTTGCGCTGGTGTTCTCAGCTGCCTTCCTTTTATATTACCTGGCAATTTTATTCGTAGCATTTATTGTGCTTATGGGAGGACACTTGACGGTATGAGCGACGTAATTGATCTGATCACTACAGCCCTGTACTTTGTTATCTGCATGTGGCTGGTTATAAAGTGGTTTGGAATGGATAAATGATGCTGATTGGAATAATAATAGGAGATGATAACGATGAATGAATTGACGACCGTAGCTCTTAAGTGCCTGATCATGATCCTGACTACGGCTATCACGACCGTGTTGGTACCGTATTTTAGATCTAAGATCAGCGAAGAAAAGTGGCTTAAACTTCAGGATTATGCGATCTACGCGGTGAGATATGCCGAGCAGATCTACACACCTGAAGAGTGGGCTCAAAAGAAAAAGTATGTATATGGATATGTCCTGACACGTGCTGAGGACATGGGACTGCCTTTGACTGAGCAGGACATTGACATTCTGGTAGAGGGAGTAGTTAACATGATTAAGAAAGGATGATCGTATGGGATACACTGACAAGACCTTTTTTGAGACGCTTAAACCTTTTGTGATACAGGATATGCAGCAGACCGGGATCCTTGCATCCCTAACAGCTTCTCAGGCTTACATTGAGAGCAGCAAGGGCAACAGTGGCCTTACTACCAAGGCGAATAATCTCTTTGGTATTAAGGGCTCATATAACGGCCAGAGCGTGCGCATGATGACAACAGAATATTATGGAGGAGTCAAACACAGGGTCATGGCCGACTTCCGGAAGTATCCAAGCTGGCAGGAGTCGATCTCCGATCATTCCGGGATGTTTAACCGGATGGCCAGGTATAAAAACCTGCGCGGAGAGACAGACTATATTAAGGCCTGCAACTATGTCCACATGGATGGATATGCTACAAGCCCGACATACTCAACTACGCTCCTGAACTGTATCAATAAATTTAAGCTTTACAAGTGGGATTCCGAAGCCCTCGGAAGGATCGTCAATATGCAGCCGGTCAAAAAAGTCGAGGAATACTATCCGGTGCTCAAGCTCGGATCCACGGGAGAGCACGTGCTGTGCTGGCAGCGTTTCCTTAATTTATCTGGATATTTCTGCGGCGACGAGGATGGTAAGTTCGGAAAAAATACCCGCCTTGCTGTGATTCAGTGGCAGATGACTCATCCGGAGTGCGGCAAGCCTGACGGCGTGATCGGTCCAAAAACCTGGAACTCGATTCCCGGCATAGCAGCCAAGACAAGAGTAGCGTGACCCCTTTTTTACTATATATGTTCTCCTTTTATGGGAGCCTATCGTCGAAAGATGGTAGGCTCTTTTTATTTTGTAAAAAAAATATATATTGACAAGTTGGAAGCAGTCGATAACATCCAGGGATATATAAAGGAGTTAATAAGAGCCGACATTTAATCGGCTCTTGTATTATGATTGATACACTTTCGTGTGCACTTTCATGTGCACTATTTCTATAATATGGTATAGATATATATTGAATACTATATGATAATATAGCATAATATCCAGCATTTAGGCGGATTTGATTTGAAGCACCGTATTTAAGCGGATTCTCCTGAAATTGGCTGAAAGAGTTCAAGTCTCTTTTCCTGCATGTCAAGAGCCCGATAAATACGGGCTCTTTTTTATGTCGTGTGCACTTTCGTGTGCACTATTTTAAAAATTTATAAAATCAGGTTGTTAAAATAGGTGACCGTTTTTGAAGCAAATTCATCCTGTTTATCCGGAAAAGCATGGGCGTATATTTGCTGCAGGACGGTCACAGAACTCCATCCGCCTTCCTGTCGAACATATTCATAGGGCACACCTAAATAGAGCCGTATAGAGGCTCCGTAATGCCTCAGCTTGTGGAAAGTGAAATGTTTATCGAAATTAGCATCCACAAGCTCCGTGAAAGCCGTCGTGATCGTGTCAGGCAGTATGTCCGTAACATACCCTCGTTTCTTGATCGCTTTACCCACAAACAGCGGCACAGTGACGGTACGGGTGCCTTCATAGGTTTTAGGCGTCAAAACCTCAAATTCGCCATCAGGATGCCGGACCATGTTGCGCTGTACGGTTATGATCCCGGTTTTAATATCGATATCCTCAATTTCCATTCCACATATTTCACCGCGCCGGAGCATTCCAAATGCGGCCAGCATGATCGGGATCTCAAGCTCCTTCCCCTTAGTTAGTTCTAAGAGCTTCTTAACATCAGCATCATTCGGTATATATTCGATGCTCTTTTCCTTTTTGGGGAGAGTAGTTTTGAGCCTCAAAGCCGATCCGCTGTATTCCAGGACACTGGATATAAAACCGTGCCGGTTCCTTACGGTCTTCTGTTTAAGATCCTCCGAGAGCTTATTCACAAGCATCTGGACGTCCCGCTGAGTGATATCGGACACCTGTTTCTTGCAGAAATCAGGATCAGCTTTAATAAGGGTACGCTTGATGCTTAGATAGCTCGTATGAGAGTAGGGCGCTATCGCATTCTTCCTTGATTCGATATAGCTGGTCATGGCCTGCTCAAAAGTCTCTGATGTATTAACCTGATCAACCGCGCGGTGCTCCAGAAGATATTGAGAAGCAAGAAACTCTGCCTCTCGTTTTGTCGGGGCCGTGAATGATTTGCGGATCTTTTTTCCGTCCTTTTCTCCCACGTATGCCTGACATCTGAACTGCCCGGATGGTAGTTTCTTGGCTCTTGCCATATGGATACCTCTCTTTCGCCAGAAGTTGTACCGGTGCAATAATTATGAATCCTTCTTCTTAAAGATTGGCTTCATAGATATGATGGCCAAAATAAGGAATACAAGAACCAGAAGGATATCACCTCGACTGGCAGCCTTAATCAATCCAAATAAGCACAGGAATGAAAATAGCAAGCACATAATCTTGGTAAATGATGTAAATTCGAACTTAGGACGTTCCTGATCCAGATCCAAGCGAACATCCTCCTTGATGTAATTACTTCGCTCCGGCACATCATCTTCTCTGACGCGATTTGAAGAAAAATCATAATCTGTGACTTTATGCACTTGTTTGTTGGTCTTAACTAAATCCTGAGCGCCATAAGTATATTTGTGATACAAGGAATTCTTGACAGCTTTCTCAGGATTTTTAAGATATCCCATTCCCTTCTTTCCATATAAGGGATTAACAGAACTCTTGGCAGCTCTCGTAATGCGCCCGGTAGTACGAGCTGAGACTGACTTCTTAATAGACGGTGTTCTCATTTTTATCTTTGCCTTTGCCATAATATACCTCCTTAACCTACTTTACTTGACTCTTCTGAGACATCCCTTTTTATACGCTTTTCATTTTGAGCCAATAAATAAACATTTTTATCTACACTTTGCTTATCGGTTTCATTTAACATACGGTAGTATGTAATAAGCCTTTGCTCTCGATCGCTTAATTGCATGGATGGCAGATCGGGCGCGAACCCGTTGCTTCCCATAATATCAGTACATCTGCATTTAAGGACTTCACAAATTTTCACAACAGCATCCATATCAGGTTCGGTTCTGTTTGATTCCCACGAAGAAATGGTTTTATCTGATACTTTCAATTCCATTGCTAGGTCTTTTTGTTTTAAGCCTGCTTCCTTCCGCAGCTTTTTTATATTTGCCCCTATATCCATATAAATAATCCTCCTTTTAATAGAATAATACCGCAATAACACAAAAAAATCTACAAAATATAGAATATTCTATTGACAATCCACAAAGCATAGACTATGATATGATCAATCCACAAAATGTAGAGTTTTAGAAAGGAGGTAATCAATGCTCACACTTAAACAGTGGAGACGCGTAAAAGATATATCTCAGGAAAAAATGGCCGAACAGCTTGGAATACATATCAATACCTATCAAAACTGGGAAAAAGAGCCAGGGAATATATCGGTTTCAAATGCTGCAAAGATTGCGACAATCTTGGGCGTGTCTCCAAACGACATTATATTTTCGGCGGAACAGGTTACTTCGGCAGCAGGCTAAGAGTAAATATCGTTCTCTCCGGTTGGGGTCGCGGGTTTGCATATAACAATTACCATTTTGATCACCCTTATTTATTATTTATACCCCACACGATTATTTTTTACCCCTTGCCGCGGTCTCAACCGGAGGGAACGAAAGAGGAGGAACAGGAGAATGTCAATTAGATGCCCACATTGTAACAAGGAAATAGATGAAATGGATGCCTTTACAACTTCAGTATGTGAGGTTTCTGAAAATATAAGGAAAGAATACTGGGAGCTGGCCAGGCACAGAACATTAGCCTCTCAGCTCGAAAAAACTAAGAGGCTATGTGAGGAGATTATTGAAATGATCAACCATGCGGATTTGAAAGCCTTGGATGGAAACTGACTTTCACAGCATCAGGATCTAAGTCGCCGGCATTCTTGGCTGCATTAAATAAGCCGTACATCAGAGATTGCCTATTTTCGGATAATGTCTGTCGGCAACTTGGACATGGAGAAAAGCCTGAAGCCCATTCCGGTGGTTGATCAATCTCAAATTTGCATCCGCATTCGCAAGTGATTTTGACTCGTATATACATAACCTATATCTCCTTTCACAGACTCGGATGCTGCAACATCCTGTGAGGAGATTATAACACAATTATCGTATCAAGTTGCACCGGTGCAATAAGGAGAAAACATGGAGAGTATAAGCGACCTTAACAGAATATTGTTTGATAGGCTCGAAGCTTTTGACAACAAAAACATGACCGAAGAAGAGCTTAATCGGGAAATCCAAAAAACCGAGGCCGTTGTGAAGGTTTCGGATGTTATCTTGAAAAACGCCTCTTTAGCTCTTAGAGCCCAGCAGCTTTTTAATGAGTACGGTACTGGAAAAAACATTGATATACCTCTGCTGGGAATAAATGATGGGCAGCTTCGCAAGAATAAAGAGCTGAGACAGGAAATTGATAGTTATGGAAAGATCAAATAGTATCAGTTGGCTCAAACATCCGGAGTATATAAAGTTCCTGAAGGCGTATATTCCCGGACACACAGAGGAAGAGATCCGGACAGCCTTTGAAAAGAAATATGGTTATCGCCTCACAGAAGGGCAGATCGGGAACTTCAAACACAAGCATAAGGTCAGATCGGGAACCAAGGGCGGACAGTTTATCAAAGGGCAGTCGCCCCACAACAAAGGAAAGAAGATGCCGCCGGAGGTATATGAAAAGATCAGGCACACGATGTTTAAGAAAGGCAGTGTTCCACTGCAATACCGACCTGTTGGATCAGAGAGAATTGACAAAGATGGTTATACCGTCGTCAAGGTAGCCGACCCGAATGTATGGGTGCTTAAACAGAGAGTGGTCTATGAACAAAAGACGGGGATCAAGCCAAAGAAAAATGAGGTTGTTATATTCCTTGATGGGAATAGACAAAATTTCGACATAGACAACTTGTATTTACTGACTCGTGGAGCATTAGCCAGGTACTGCCAAGATGGCCTGTATTGCAACGACCGGCAGATATCAAGAGCAGCTGCAGGAATTGCAGCATTAAAAGATATAACAGGAAAAATCAAAGCTGGTAGAGACCAATGAGAAATCAACTATATAGAGAAATAATAAATACTTTACTTCCACATCGAAAGCAACTGCCGATGGAAGACATTAAAGCTCAGATAACCCTGATACTTTCTGAATATGAAATCGAGAGTCGCAAGACTGAGATCGCCATCAGGGATGAAGATCTGAATAACCACTACATTGCCATGTTCTTAGCTTCCAAGGCAGCAGGCGGACGCACAGACAGAACACTTCATTTTTATAAAACTGAGCTTGTACGGATATTCAACAACATCGGAAAGAATGTGGATGAGATCACGGCGGATGATATAAAGCTGTATCTTGCCAGAAAGCTTAGGGTGGACAAAGTTACAAAAACAACAGTTGATAACTCCAGAAGAGCATTGTCTACATTTTATGCTTGGATGGATAAAAACGAACATATCACCTCGAACCCAATGAACAAGGTTGAAGTGATGAAGTATTCAAAGCCGAAGAAATATGCTTTTTCGGATATGGATGTTGAACTTATCAGGAATAATTGCCGGACTGAAAGGGAAACGATGATTATTGAAGTACTCCTATCAACCTGGGCCAGAGTAACAGAACTGTGTATGATGCGGATTGATGAAATAGAGACAGACAAGGTGCTTGTGCATGGTAAAGGAGAAAAGGATCGCACCGTTTTTCTAAACGCCAAGGCTCAGCTGGCTCTTAAAAAATATCTTGCAAAACGCAAGGATAACAATCCGTACCTGCTTCCAAAAGCTAAGTATGCCGGATCTGCAATGATGTTTTCGAAAGGAGTTCCACGTGCAAGACAGAATACCTGGTATGAAAACCCGGACCTTGTAGATGAGAACGAACACTGCGATAAAAGCACTATTGAATCAATGGTGCGTGAGATAGGCAGACGAGCAGGAGTCAAGAACGTGCATCCCCATCGTTTCCGTCGGACAGGAGCTACATTTGCCCTCCGCTCCGGAATGCCATTTATGACAGTGTCAAAACTATTGGGACATGCAAATATAGCCGTCACACAGGTGTACTTGGATATCACAGATGAGGAGCTTGAGAATGAGCACGGTAAATACGTTAGATAAGAAATCTCTGATTATCAAAACAATACAGTCCATGGCCGGAAAGTATGGGGTGTACGAGATCTTCGCCGACTGGGTTAAGGTGATGGCTCTCTCCATGGCCAACGCCGTACAGTATAAGGAATTCCGGGAAAAAGAATACAACGAGACCATTAAACGGTATGATCCGACCGAACAGAATAAGCTCTTTGAAATGGTCGCCTGGCTTGTTGAATGGGCTGATCAGGAATACTACGACATGCTTGGATACATCTACATGCACTTGGAACTCGGAAGCAAGAAAGCCGGCCAATTCTTTACGCCATACCACATATGCCAGGTTATGGCAAGGATACAGGCTTTTAACGAAGATATAACTACGATCAATGAACCGACATGCGGAGCCGGCGGAAATATAATCGCCTTGGCCGAGGCTATGAGAAGTCAGGGGATAAACTATCAGCAGTTTTTAAAAGCGGTATGTCAGGACATAGATGTCAAAGCGGTATATATGACTTATGTACAGCTCACACTCTACGGAGTACCGGCAATCGTATATCAGACAGATACATTGCAGGATCCATACGGCAGACAAAGCGGAACAGGCCGGATGTACACATTCGGCTACATGATAGCCCCACAGTTATGGGAGGAGGGAGATTAAACGAAGAAACATGAGTGTTTTGAAATATTATCGCGACAACAAAAACTTCAAACACCTATTATCAGATCCCGAAGATCTCGCGGAGTTTGTGACTGATGAAGATTACATTCCCGAGCCTCCAAAGTTCGAGGAAGTGCAAAAGGATTACCTGGGATTTCTCGTTCCGGATAAAACGGTGAGAAAAATACTGAAAGGATTGTTATGAACGAAGAATACAAGCCATTAACTCCGGCGTTTAGAAACGAAATCTATCAAAGCATCGAAGATAACATAGTCGAACTGAACGCCTGCCAAAGCAATGCCTTAGTATCGGCACAAAAAATAGGACTAACAGTATTAAAAAACTTAATCAAGTCATTGCCGGATGGGTACCCAATTCCGGTAAACAGAAGGAAATAACATGGACATCATTTATATATGCGACAAAAAAAGAAAATGCAATAAAAGCTCGGTCTGCGGAACGTTCTGTAATCATACTTACTTCCCGGAGCACGCCAAGAACGGAACATGCAAGGTGCCGACTCTTAGCCCAAGGTTCAGAAGAAAAGTCAGATATAGTTACGAGGAGAAGGAGGAAAGAGAAAGTGGTACACAGACATATATTGAAACTCAATGAACGGTTCGCCCTTGAGATATTAAGAGGTCACAAGCGTTTTGAGGTAAGATTCAACGACCGCTGTTTCCAGCGTGGCGATGAAGTACAATTCCGGATCGTAGATGATAACGGGAAACCTTATAAAGAGAATCTTCCATTTCCTATGATCGAAGAGCTGGAAGATAAGATATTCCGGATCACGTTCGTGGTCACGGGTTATGGCCTCGAAAATGGCTACTGCGCTTTCGGGTTTGAGGAAATAAACCTCGAAGAAGACTAAAAATGTAAAAGTTGCACCGGTGCAAAAGGAGAAAAGATGCCGAAGGTCAAATACGCAAATGAAAAAGACCTGGCTATATGGGAGCTCGTTGAGCGGTACCTGAAGAAGCGAGGCAGAAATCAAATATGGCTTATCAAGATTACCGGTATACCGGAGCAGACTTATTATAAAGCAAAGCGTAATCCGGAATATTTAAAGGTATGTCAGTTAAGAGCAATATTGGATACTCTCCGGGTACCGGAGGACGAAAGAAGGGGAATTATATAATGGACATCTTTACGATCGAGATACTTATCGTATCCGCAATGATAGTAATAGCAGTCACAGAGCTTCTGAAGCTTGTAGTGATTGAGATTATAGAGGAAATCATTTTATACAGAAGGAGGAAACGCAGAAGATGGAAGTAAGGGGATTCCGGGTAAGGACCGGGAAGGGGAGCAGAGACATCTGCATGCTCACATCGCAGGATGTGGCCAACTATATCATTGAGCACTATGAGAGCGGCCAAAAGGATGAGGTTACGATCAAGCCGCTCACAGACGAAGAACCTGCACAAAGAGAGAGGTATTTATCGTAATGGATCATATGCAGCAGATTATGTCTGAGATAAAGCAAACAGGGTATCTGACAAGACGCTTTACCAAGAAAGATACCATGAGCAAAGAATGGGGCTTCTACGTTAACCTGGAAGCCTCAGAGAATACCGATATTGAGATCAAGTACTTCAATGGCCGGATGCATTCCGACATGATTGAGAAGCTCGGCCTTCTTGAAGATATTCTCGAGAAGATATCGATCTCGCAGCTCATGAGCCTTGTCAGGATCAAATCATAGGAGAAGCAATATGGCTAAAAAGTATTATTGGCTGAAGCTTAAAGAGGATTTTTTTAAGAGGCATGACACGCAGATCATTGAGTCTATGCCAAACGGGAAAGACTACATCATATTCTACCTTAAGCTCCTGCTGGAAAGCTTGAGCCATGAAGGAGCACTGAGGTTTAATGAGAACATACCGTACAGTGAGGATATGCTTGCAACAATCACAAGAACCAATGTCAGCGTAGTAAGAGATGCAATCAGAATCTTTACGCAGCTGGGGATGATGGAAATCATGGACGATGGAACCTATTTCATGTGTGAAGTCAAAAAGATGGTTGGTTCCGAAACTGAATACGCAGAGAAGAAGCGTCTTCAGAGAGAAAAATCTAATTTAGTCAATAAGTCAATAGAAGATAAGCAGCATAGTGGTAAAAGACAAAAAGGGGACAATGTCCCCGAAATGTCCCGACAATGTCCGACAGAGATAGAGATAGAGAAAGAGATAGAGAAAGAGATAGAGATAGATAAAGAGATAGCGCGCGCACGCGAGGAAGAACCGATCGCTCTCGGTATCTACGGCAATGTCTATCTCACCAAGGGAGAACTTAACGAGCTTATCAAACAGTATCCGGATGACTACAAGGACATGATCGAGAACATGTCGACGTACATGAGGAGCCACGGAAAATACTACGAGGATCACTTCGCCACTATGATGCGCTGGAAGAGAGAAGATGAAAACAAGGGCAAAGCTCCACCGGGTAAGAATGACTTTTGGAGCGAGTTCGAAAAGTTGAAAGAGGAGTATAAAGATGACACGGGATGAGACCATGGAGCTGATCACAAAGATCAGATCATATTATCCGAATTGGACACCAAAGGTGAGCGCGAAGGATCTTCTGGAAAACTGGTTTAGTGTGCTCAGGAAGTATGAATATGATCCGGTACTGTCAATGCTTCAGAGGTACATAGCAGATGATGAGTCAGGCTTCGCACCTTCGATCAACAAGCTTATCCCGAAACAGAACCGGTACGGATACTCTGAACGAATATATTCTCACGAGGATTTCGTAGAGATGGAAAGGGCTGCGTTGGCAGAATTGGGACTATGAAAGTAAACGGAATAATCATACCGGTAAACGTGGAAGTAGTATTTGAGCATTTCTGTTCTGACTGTGATAAATGTGAGCCGGTAATCATTGAGAGCATACTGTCAGCTGACGGCGTTAAGAAGACGATACAGAGGATCTGCTGCAATAACACACAGATCTGTCAGAAGGTCAGGACGATGGCAGCCACAGAAGAAGCGAAGGAGTATCCATTCGCATGAGCGAGACAGCAGATATCTATATCAGCATATCGAGAAAGTCACCGAAGCCCGGCAAGGGAGCATACATAGCAGTCCTTGAGGCCGAGACGACATCCGGAAAAGTCGGGACACTGACTATCCGGAAGAGATTGGAAGACGTGACGCCTCATCAGCTGGAGCTGCATGCGATAGTCGATTCACTCAAACGGTTCCGGAGAACCTGCAGGGTGAACATTCACTCAGACCATGGATGGTTCGAGACTGTCCGGAAGAGAGGATGGTTCGACAAATGGCAGCAGGCAGGGTGGATCGTTAACGGACACATGGCAGCAGGCGCCGATCTTTACCAGCAGATATACATGCTCGAGACAGTCTGCCTCATGGAGATCGGAGATATTGATAAAGACTTAGGGAGCTACAGCACGTGGCTCGGAAATGAGATTGAGAATGAAAAGCATAATCAAGCAGGCAGAAGGTGAATGCTATTTATGCGCATTGCTTGAACAGATGCCGAGATACTATCCTCCGGGCATGCTCGAAGAGCATCACATATTCGGAGGACCGTACAGGAAAGCATCCGAGAAGTTTGGTCTGAAGGTGAACTTGTGCAAGCATCATCATACAGGCGATATCAAAGGCAATAAGGACGCTGTTCATTCACCTGACAAAAATGATTACGGCGACTTCCTCATGAGGATGGCGCAAACGAGGTTCGAAGAGACACACAGCCGGGAAGAGTTCCGGCAGATCTTCGGCAAATCACGATTATGATCCTTACGGCGATCCCGGCCGTTTAGGATAAAGGGTTGAAACACCCGGAGCTGCAGATCCGAAAGAAGCGAATGTAAAACATGCCAGTATTGTATCACCCAACCCGGAGCCGTATATCTTAAAGTCATACCCCCTAGAAAAAGAGATGTAACCCTTCGGCTCCGGGTAACAAGGAAAAACATGCCGAAGAAAGATGCGTGCGGAAAATGTGAATATGGCAAATATGTCATGAGTCCGATCCTTAGACAGATGGTTTACTGCTGCGATTATAAGGACGGGTGCCGGCACAGATGGAAGAAGGAGAGTATAGATGGACGAAGAAAAAAAGATAAGCACCAAGATGTCAGCATACGAGATCTGCAAAGAATACAGAGAGTCAAAGAACCCGACGCAACAGCTTAAGATACTCGCTCAGCTTAACTGCTGTGATGAGAAAGACATCATAAAGATACTGGAGGATAACAACGAGCCGATCCGGAAGAGAACATACAGGCCGAAGGTAAAGAAAGTAGAAGCTGTCAAGAACCTTGCCGAGGCTCCGGCAAAGGAAGAGATCCCGAACTTTATATATGCCGCATTGGTTGACAAGCTTCACGCCATTGATGAAGTGATCAGCGCAAAGAAGACCGAGATCATGTGCCTTGAAAAGGAATATACAAGGCTTCACGCCTGGCTTAAAAGTCAGGGCTTGGATGTATGAGCGAGCTTTACTATGTGGGAGACAACAAAAGATGCGAGAGCTGCAGATACTACAGCTATATGGG
>Ga0247608_10001482_pt1 | contig 32316 bp, 26 predicted proteins | sample 176DNAGHGlowgp2_FD_193490 | JGI IMG/M metagenome (GOLD analysis project Ga0247608, IMG submission 193490) | Sheep rumen microbial communities from Palmerston North, Manawatu-Wanganui, New Zealand - 1766 DNA GHGlow gp2 | ecosystem: Host-associated > Mammals > Digestive system > Stomach > Rumen ...
GGAGCGGGGAGGGACCGCTTGGGAGCGGTCGTCGCCGAGGGGTTACATACGCTATCCGCATGGTTATAAGGCTCTCGTTCATCGCGGAGTAAAACTCCGCTTTTGTAAAAAAAATCGTCCTTTTCTTGCATATATGCAATTTTTGTAGTACCTTTGTGCCCGATTTATATTGGTGTATTGTGCGCATACGTGTACGCAGACATATAATGGTGTTGTCGCTCCTACTCTGCTTTGTGGCAGCGTGGGCGGAAGACAGTATACCTCAGCCGCCGCGTGACAGCGCGCAGTGGTCGCCGCGCGACACCACGTGGTGGACTCCGCCGGAGAGTGGAGAGACGAGAGTGGAGAGCGGAGAGACGATGCCGCCGGATAGTACGCGAACGGCCGGCGGGAGAGAGTTTACGCCACAGAAACAGTCGATCAGTGCGCCGGTACATTATGAGTCGAAAGACTCGATGGTGATGACCAAAAGCGGTAACGCGTACCTGCACGGTAACGGAAAGATGACGTATGAGTCGCTGGAGTTGACGTCCGAATATATCCGGATGAATATAGACAGCAGTCAGATATACGCACGAGGCGTGTACGACAGTCTCAATTACGAATGGAAAGGCAAGCCTGTTTTCAAAGACGGCAAAGATACCTACGAGACGAGCGAGATAACCTATAACCTGAAGACGCAGAAAGGTTATATCCGGCGCGTGGTATCTCAGCAGGGCGAAGGCTATATCCTTGCCGACCGGACGAAGAAAGTGGAAGACAACGTGCTGATGATGGCCGGTGGCCAATACACGACCTGCGACGACCACGACCATCCGCATTTCTACCTGAAGATGACCAAAGCGAAAGTGAAGCCGGGAAGTTATATCGCTACCGGTCCGGCGTATCTGGTGGTGGGCGATGTGCCCTTGCCGTTAGCTATTCCCTTCGGTTTCTTCCCCTTCACGAACCAGTACGCGAGTGGTCTGATCATGCCTAACTTCGGTGACGACTACACACGAGGCCTATATCTGAATAACTTAGGTTATTACTTCGCTATCTGCGACTACCTGGACCTGCAAGTGACGGGTGATATCTACACACGCGGTACGTGGGCCATTCGGGGCACCATGAAGTATATATGGCGTTACCATTTCAACGGCAACCTGAACATCAGTTACCGCAACGACGTGACGAGTGAACGCGGCATGCCGGATTATGCGGTCAGCAAGAACTTCCAGGTTCAATGGACTCACACGCAGGACGCGAAGATGAACCCCTACTGCAATTTCTCGGCGTCCGTCAACTTCGCCACCAGCGGTTACAACCGCAGTAACATCAACAGTTATTACAACGCGGACCTGTACTCCGAGAACACGAAGAGCAGTACTATCAACTACACCCAGCGTTTTCCGGACAGCCCGTGGAGCATGAGTATGACCGCCAGTCTGACGCAGCGAACCAAAGACTCGACTATCTCCCTCACCGCGCCGGAGTTGTCCATCAACATGAGTAGTATATACCCGTTCAAGCTGGCTCGTCAGGCCACCCTCAAGCGCAAAGGTAAAGTGGCGGCGGGCAAAGAGAAATGGTACGAGAAAATAAAAATGAGCTACTCGATGAACGGTAGAATAGCCGTCAACAGTATCAAAGAGAAAGATTTCCTCACCTCCAATTTCCTGCGGGACTGGCAAGTGGGCATGAGACATAATATCCCTATCAACGCCTCGTTCATGCTATTCAAATATCTGAGTGTGACGCCGACCATCAACATGACCGACCGTATGTATTTCACGCGTGTGGACAGGACCTGGAACGAGGCGGAGAACAAACTGCAGATGGATACAACGACCGGTTTCTACAACGTGTTTGATTTTAACGTAGGCCTCTCGCTGAGTACGAAGATATACGGTTTCTACACGCCGCTGAAGAAACTGTTCCCGAACAGCAAAGTGGAGAAATTCCGCCATGTGATCACCCCGACGGTGAGCGTCAGTTATCACCCGGACTTCGGCAAGCCGGGATGGGGTTACTACGGCAGTTATGACCAGCCGGTTATCCGCGGCGAGGACACGACAATCGTTCACCAGGTGTACTCCCGTTTCCCCAATGCGCTGTACGGCAACGCGCCGCAAGGGACATCCGCCACTATCTCTTTCGGCGTGGCGAACAACTTAGAGATGAAAGTGGTGAACAAAGAGGACACAACGGGTAAGAACCCCTACAAAGTGGTGAGCCTGATAGATAACTTCAGTATCAACGGCGGTTATAACTTCGCCGCGGACTCCATGAACTGGAGTCTCTTCCAGGTTAACCTGCGACTGAAATTCCCCAAGCTGAACAACTACAGTCTCAACCTGAGTACGGCGCTGGACCCGTATATGTACCAACTGAACGAATTCGGCCGGCCCGTTCGCACCAACAAACAGTACTGGCACAACGGCCGTTTCCCCCATTGGAGCGGTTTGCGATGGAGTTTCAGTTACACCATCTCCAATAGTACTATCAAGAAATGGAAACAACAGATAGAAGACCGTCGTGCGGCGCGTGAGGGGACCAAGAGTCCTCCGGCCGAAAGCGGCGGACCGGATATGGCGGCGATAGAGAAAGCCGAAGACGGCACCGACAAAAACGCCAAACTGAACAGCAACAAAGAGGCCGAAGTCGATGACGGCTACGTGCGGACAGAGTTCCCTTGGAGCCTCACGCTCAGTTACTCACTGGCTTACTCGGCGGGAAGCACATTCGATTATAACAAGATGTATTACGCCATGCAGTTCACCAATAACCTGAGCCTCAACGGCAGTATAGGTCTGGGCAAAGGATGGAAAGTAAGTGCATCGATGAGCTATGACTTCGACCATATGCGCGTGACGAGTTGCGTCTTTAACATCAGTCGCGACCTGCACTGCTGGAACATGAGTGCAAGCATCAACCCGATAGGTCCGTTCAAGAGTTACACGTTCCACATAGGCGTGAACGCGTCTATCCTGAGCGACCTCAAGTATGATACGAACAGCAACCAGCGGACCGATTCGCGCGTGAATTGGTGGTAGGGCGCTTCGCTAGCAGTCGTTGGGGACCCCGGAAGATTAGCCATTTGTCATTTGTCATTGCCCATTTGTAATTTGTAATTTGATATATATATGAAAATTGAGAATTTGAAAGTAGTGAGAGCGACGTACGAATTGTATATCGCGGACGAAAACGGAAAAGAAGAACTGATGGAAAAAGCGACAGAGGAAACTCCGTTAGTATGGTGCCAGGGAGAGAAAATGATGCTCCCCGCTTTTGAGGCAGCGATGGTCGGCAAAGAGGCCGGCGACCGTTTCGATTTTGTGCTCAAGGCCGCAGATGCCTATGGCGAGTATATCCAGGAAGGACTGATGGAACTGCCGAAGAACATGTTCTTCAACGGCGACGGAGAGTTCGACGAGGAACGTGTGTATGTCGGTGCCATCGTGCCGATGAACACCGTGGACGGACAAATAGTCAAAGCGCAAATATGCGAGATAACAGCCGACAAAGTGACGATTGACCTCAATCATCCGTATGCCGGTGAGGACCTCCATTTCACAGGTCAGATACTCGACATCCGCGATGTGACAGAAGGCGAACTGAAAGCCATCCGTCACCCGCACGGTTGTGGTAAATGCTGCTCAAAGAAAAAAGGGCACTGCGGCCAAGACAGTTGCGAGGATTGCGAGACCGGCTGCGGAGGATGCGAGTAATAACAACAACATATATATTTAATAACCTCTCACCGAGCTTAGAGGGCTCTCCCCTCGGGATGTAAAACGTAGTTTTGCAGCCCGAAGAGCGAGAGCATGGCGAAAGATCATATGAGCGACGCGGTCGCGAATCGTTCTGAGCCATAGCTCGCGCGACATGGCGAATATTGTAGCGATAGTGGGTCGTCCCAATGTAGGGAAATCGACCTTGTTTAACCGCCTGACGGGAACCCGCCGGGCGATAGTGATGAACACAGCCGGTACGACACGTGACCGCCAGTACGGCAAAGCCGAATGGTGCGGACGGGAGTTCTCCGTGATTGACACCGGAGGATGGGTAGTCAACAGCGACGACACGTTCGAGAGCGAGATCAACCGTCAGGTGGACCTGGCTATCCGCGAAGCGGATGTGGTTCTGCTGGTGGTGGATGTGAACCAAGGAGTGACGGAGTTCGACACCGAAGTGGCACACCTACTTCGACAGGCGAAGAAACCAACCATTCTGGCGGTCAACAAAGTAGATACCTTCGAGAACCAGTACGGCGCGGCGGAGTTTTACAAACTCGGTCTGGGCGAGCCGTTCATCGTATCCGCAGAGAACGGTCTGGGAACCGGTGACCTGCTGGACGAAGTGGTGAGCCGTTTCCGCAAGGAGGATGACAGCGAGGAAGAGTTGGAAGAGTTACCGCGTTTTGCGATAGTAGGTCGTCCCAATGCCGGCAAATCGAGCATTCTGAATGCGTTTATCGGCGAAGAGCGTACTATCGTGACGGACATCCCCGGCACAACACGCGACTCCATCTACACGCGTTACAACAAGTTCGGCAAGGATTTCTACCTCGTGGATACAGCGGGTATCCGCAAGAAAGCCAAAGTGACGGAAGACATGGAGTACTACTCTGTAGTACGCTCCATCCGTGCGATAGAGAACAGCGACGTATGTATCCTTATGATTGACGCCACCCGCGGTATCGAGGCACAGGACCTGAACATCTACTCGCTGATTCAAAAGAACAAGAAAGGCTTTGTCGTATGCGTGAATAAATGGGACTTGATAGAGAGCAAGACGAACGCGGACATCAAGGGTTACGAGAGTGCCATTCGCGAACGGATTGCGCCCTTCACCGATTTCCCGATCATCTTCACCTCCGCGATTACCAAACAGCGTATCTTCAAAGTGGTGGAGACCGCGCTGCATGTGTATGAGAACAAAAACAAGAAAATCCCTACGGCGCAACTGAACGATAAGTTCCTTCCGCTCATAGAGAACTACCCCCCACCCGCTTGGAAAGGCAAATATATCAAAATCAAATACTGCACCCAGTTGCCGAACACCCAGATCCCGACGTTCGTCTTCTTCGCCAACCTACCTCAGTACGTCAAAGAGCCTTACCGCCGGTTCCTGGAGAACAAACTGCGCGAGTGGTGGGACTTCACCGGCACACCGGTACAGCTGTTCATCCGGGCGAAGTAAGTGGAAAGGGAAAGGTGAAAATTGAAAATTGAAAATTGAAAGGGGAAAAGGGAAAGGTGTTGATTTTTAAGAAAAAGTTTACTTTTTGCTTAAAGATTTGGTTAATTAAAAAAAATGTAGTACCTTTGTGCGCTCTTTGTGGGGTATATGAAAATAATCGGCTTTATATATCGCGACGGCCATGACGAAATGGTGCTGAAAGGCGACAGTTGCCTTTTGAACGGTCGCAAGCCGTTTTTTACGCCGGAAGACTCGGAAGAGATCGGTGCGACGGAGTGCCTCATCCTGCGTGTGAGCCGTTTGGGCAAAGAGATAGGACTGAAGTTCGCTAACCGTTACTACGATGCCGTCGCGCCCGGAGTGGATTTTGTAGCCCTGGACAGTCTGCGGGAAGCGCAAGCTCAAGGCAAACCATGGACGGAATCCGTCGCGTTTGACTATTCGCTGGCGATTGGAGACTGGATCACTAATGATGAAATGAGCGCAGCCGAACTGCTCAATGATGGAATGATTATTTCGCCTGAAGAGGCGATAGTGAAAGCCAGCAAACGGATGACCATCCGGCAAGGCGATTTGATTTATATCCAGCGCCGACAAGCCCCACGCCGCGTCCAACGCGAAGAAGTGATTCGTATGGAAATTAACGGACAAGAGAAATTATATTGCAAGATCAAATGAGAAAACTCGTATCCATAGTATTATGCCTGGCACTCAGCCTGCCTCTTCTGGCGGGTATTCATTCGTATGCCGATCAGTCGATACTGAAAGACGGTCATTGGGTGAAGATCCGCGTGAGTGAGTCGGGTGTCTGCCGCATGACGTTCAGTCAGTTACAACAGGCCGGTCTGAACCCGCAGCAAGTACGCGTCTTCGGTTTCGGCGGCGCACAACTGACTCAGGATTTCACCAAGCCTAAGATTGACGACCTGCCTCAGGTACCTGTTTTCGTGGGTACGGATTATATTCTATTCTGGGTGCAAGGCCCCGTGGCCTGGTCGTACAACGGTTCGCGCTTTGCGCATACGAAGAACACCTACTCCGACTACGGCTATTACATGCTGACGGATAACGTAGGCGAACTGCTGTCTCCGACGGCCGGTGAGGCTATCGTCGGCACACCGACGGAGATCGTCACCTACCCCGCCTACCAGTTACACGAACGCGACTCGGTGAACCTGATTGACCGTAGTGGTGTATCGGGCGGAGGACGGGAGTTCTACGGCGAACAGTTCCCGGCGAACAGCAAACGTAATTTCACTTTCTCCACGCCTAACGCCGTGACGGGGTCACAGAGTACGGCATACATAGACGTAGCGGGTTACAGTTCCAGTATATCCTATTTCTACAGCGATTTCAATGGGGCCACCGGCCGTGTGCTGATCAAGGCGGTGGATGACTTCTACACCATGGCCAACGCGGATAAGATACAAACCGTTGCCGCGAGTGCCGCTGATCAGCAAAAGATACAACTTCGTTACAGCAGTACCGCCGCAGGGGCAATAGGATGGCTCAATTATATTGAGCTGACCACCCCGACCGAACTGCTTATGCGCGGGGCTTGGCTGCCCGTCCGCACAAACGTCAATTACAAAACCGCCACGCCTGTACGCTTCCACTTACGCGGGGCTGACACCAACACACAGGTGTGGGATATCACCAATAAAGCGGCTATCCGCCGTATGCCCACCACCCTGACCGGCGACACACTCCTTTGGACAGGTTCGCAGCAAGACGGTGTACATGAGTATGTGGCTGTCAACCCGATGGGCAATGCTTGGGTAGAAGCGCAAGTGATGGGGGAAGTGAAGAACCAGAACCTACACGGACTGCGTAATATAGACTACGTCATTATCTGCCCGGAGGGCTACGAAGAAGTATCCACAGACCTGGCGAAGGCGCATGAAGCCAAAGAGGCCATCACATGGGCGGTTGTAACAGACCAACAGGTATATAACGAGTTCTCTTCCGGTACACCGGACGCCACTGCTTACCGCTGGTTGATGAAAATGCTGTACGACCGCGCAGACGGAGGTGCGAATCAGAAACCGCGCTGGTTGCTGCTGATGGGTAAAGGGTCGTTCGACAACCGCAAACTGTTGCCTAGCTCAGGCGTCAGTCTGCTGCTGACCTATGAGGCAAAGAACTCGACCAACGAGGTGAGTGCATACGCGACAGATGACTATTTCGGCTTCCTGGACGACGGAGAAGGAGAAACAGACTACACGGCGTTGATGGATATAGGCGTGGGACGTCTGCCGGTATATAACCTCACCGAGGCACGCGATGTAGTGGACAAACTGATCCGCTATATCAACAACGAGCAAACGGGCAAATGGAAAAACCAACTGGTTTTCCTTGCGGATGACGGCGAAGGCGGAACGCACACGGAGACCTCAGAGAAGAGTGCGGAGAAAGTGCGGCTGAAGAACCCGGATTTCGTGGTCACGAAGATTTTCCTGGATGCGTATCCGCAGGAGGTGAACGCCAGTGGTGAGAGTTATCCGTTGGCGAAAAACAAAGTGGCGAACATGCTTAAGAGCGGTGTACTCTTCTTTGACTACTCCGGTCACGGCGGTTATAACGCCATCACGAATGAGTCTATCCTCAATCTCAACGATATTGAGCATATGAGTAATGCGAACCAGGGATTCTGGTTGTTCGCGACTTGTAATTTCGCTCAATGCGATGCGGGCCGACGCAGTGCAGCCGAGGCCGCGGTGCTGAACCCGCATGGCGGCGCGATAGGTATTTTTGCCGCGACACGTACAGTCTATGCGTCGCAGAACACCGAACTGAACCGCGCTGTATGCGATACGCTCTTCGGGCACACCGACGTCTTCCACTATGACATGACCATAGGCGAAGCCATGGCTGCAGGAAAGAACAGACGTCAGAACGATAGTAATAAGATGGCGTATGTGCTGTTGGGCGACCCGGCGATGCATCTGAACTATCCGACGAACTACCACGTAGAGACCACGACGGAGATTGACACACTCAATGCGCTGAGCGTACAACGCGTGGAGGGAAAGATTGTGGATGAGGATGACTTAACCGTTTCGGATTTCAACGGCACAGTGGACATAACCGTTTACGACAAAATGCAGTCCATCAAGACCCGTGATAACGATGACTCCGGCGATGAACCGAAAGTGGTCAGCTACAACGACTACCCGAACACTATGTTCGCCGGTACAGCGGAAGTCAGAGACGGCCTATTCGAATACACGTTCAAGGTACCGAAAGATATTCGCTATAACTACGGCAACGGTCGCATCGTTTATTACGCCCGCTCGATAGATTCTTTAGAGACCAGAGAGGCCGTAGGCCATTTCGAAGACTTTATCGTCGGCGGTACGGGTTCAATCATTACCGTGGATACGATGGGTCCGGAGATGCATATCTACCTGAATACACCGGCGTTCAAGGACGGAGACAAGACCTACGCCACGCCGCGTTTCTACGCAGACATATATGACGAGAACGGTATTAATACAGCCGGGGCCGGCATAGGTCACGACCTGATGCTGATTATCGACGACAACGCAAAAATGACCTACTCGCTCAATGAGTATTTCACGGCGCAGAACAACAGTTATCAGGCCGGCCAGGTCAGCTATTTGATGGAGGCACTGCCTAACGGTCCGCACAGCCTCACATTCCGCGCATGGGACTTACTGAACAACAGTACCACGCAGTCACTCAACTTCATTGTCGAAGCCGGCTTAGACCCGTCTATCTACTCAGTGACCACCTACCCCAACCCGGCACAGACAGCCAGCATTGTGAACTTGGTGGTTAACTACGACCAACCCGATGAACTGCTCCAAACGGAACTCTATCTGTATAACACCGGTGGTCAGATGCTCTGGCGCCATGTACAGGAAAATCCGGATCAGGTATCCATCAATTTAGGACAATTGGGATTACAGCCCGGTATATATATCTATAGTGTGAAAATCAAATCTGCCACAAGCGGGTACAGTACCTCTTCCGGCAAGATTATAGTTACAAAGTAATAATTGACATTTTATAATGACATTAATATAGCCTATGAAGCAAATCGCTTGAACGAATAATCATTAACAAAAAACAATACAATTAACAAATGAAAAAAATTCTTATTTCTCTCGCTGCGGTATTATGTGCAGTTACGATGCGTGCACAAGCCATAGCAGATGACACAATGAACCCGTTGATTACTTCAATGCCATCCCTCTCAATTGCGCCGGATGCACGCGCGGCCGGTATGGGTGACATAGGTGTAGCCACGGAGGCTGATTTTAACTCTCAGTATTGGAACCCCGCCAAGTACGCTTACATGTACTCGAAGGGTGGAATTACCGCAAACTACACACCGTGGTTGCGTAAATTGGTAGGCGACATTGACCTCGCTTATCTCGCCGGTTTCTATAACTTCGGTGACCTGGGCGGCGGTATCGGTGCCAGCTTTACCTATTTCTCGATGGGTGACGTAGCACTGACGGACCACGACGGCAATATACTGCAGAACGTACGTCCGAATGAATGGGCGCTGGACCTGAGTTATTTCCGCAAGTTGCATGAGTATGTATCTATGTCGGTAGCTGTTCGTTTCCTCTATTCGGACCTGAACAACGGTTACAACAGTTCGACCAGCGGCGGTACGGAGATGCACCCGGCATGGACGATGGCCGCCGACATTGCACTCTATTATCGTCAGCCGTTTGAGTTGCCGATGGGAACGAGTCACCTTACCCTCGGTTTCAGTCTGAAGAACCTGGGTGGTAAAATGAACTACGCCGACGATGGTAGCAGTAACTTCATTCCTGCCAGCATGAATATCGGTATGGGTTATGAGTTGCCCTGCGACAAGTATAACTTCCTTACTTTCAACGTAGAGGCGAACAAACTGTTAGTACCGAGCCGTAAGTCCCGTTTCACTGAAGGCTTTGACCCGAACGACGAGAGTACCTGGCAGATGAGCCAACAGGCTTACTCGGATCTGAACCCCGCTAAGGGTTGGTTCCAGTCCTTTGCCGACGCACCGGGCGGAACGAAAGAGGAATTCGCTGAGGTTCGTTGGGGAGCAGGTATCGAGTACAGCTACAACAAGCAGTTCTTTGCCCGCGCCGGTTATAGCTACGAGAACTACTACAAAGGCAACCGTAACTATCTCACTTTCGGTGCCGGTTTCCACCTTTCCATCGTTAGTCTGGATGTGTCTTATTGCGTAGGTCTGGCTGCTTCCAACCCGCTTGACCAGACCATGCGTTTCACGCTGGGCTTCGACCTCGCAGGTATCAAGGACCTCGTGGATAACAAGAAGAAATAAGTCGCAAGTCGAAAGACATGAGAATAGGCTTTGGATATGACGTGCATCAATTCTCCCCTGACCGCGCTTTGTGGTTAGGGGGGATTGAGGTGCCGTATGAACGGGGTTTGCTCGGTCATTCGGATGCGGACGTCGCTATTCATGCCTTATGCGATGCGCTGTTAGGAGCAGCCGCGATGCGCGACATCGGCCATCATTTCCCCGACACGAAAGGGAATGAATACGAAGGCATTGATTCGAAAATTCTCCTGCGCCGGGTGATGGAAATGATCCGTCAGGCGGGATATGAACTCTCTAACTGCGACCTGACCATCTGTGCACAAGCCCCGAAACTGAACCCGTACATCGAATCAATGCAAGCATGTCTGGCGGACGTAATGGGAGTGCAAATGAACCAAGTCAATATTAAAGCGACGACGACCGAACACCTTGGTTTCGTTGGCCGCGAAGAAGGAATTGCTGCGTATGCCGTTGTTCTTATCCATTAGTCTTTCTCTACTCGCCCATCTGTTCCAATTAGGCGGCAACCCTCACGTGGTGTATCAGGATGGCCCGTATGAGCGCGTGGCGCTGACAGACAGCACTACGCTTGAGGTATATCGTGGCGAAGATTCCATACTCGTGGTAATGACCGCCTGCGCGCCACAGTGCTCTTCCTGCGCGCGCATATATAATAAGGAGTGGCAGCTCATCAAAACCGTCACCCCACCCTTCACTTCAATCTTCCCGCTGGCCACTATTGAAAACGGCCACATTGTCTGGAAAGATAATGATAATTGGGAATATTGATATATTCCCAATTTAGATTTAAGATTTTATATTTTAGGATTTCAGGAACTCATAGAGTTCTTGAGCGATGCGCTCGTCGGATTCCTCGTCGCACAGATCCACGTCGAGTATGTGGTTCGCTTTCGCATAGAATGGTTCACGCGCTTCGAGTTGCGGAGCGATGAAAGCCAGCAATTCTTCCTCCGAACGTCCTTGCAGCACAGGCCGTTCGCTCAAGTCCGTCAAAATCAGACGTTTAGCCAAATGTTCCGGTTTCCATCGAATATAAATACTGGTTCCCAACTCACGCAGACACTCCATGTTATCTTCCCAACAAGGGTACCCGCCGCCTGTAGCGTAAATCACATGCTCGTAAGGAATCTGATCCGCCAGGTCCTCCAGCACATATTTCTCTTTGCGACGGAAATCTTCCAGACCGAACTGACGGATATACTCCGCCGTTGTATAGCCGTGTATATGCTCAAACGCCTCGTCTAAATCCACAAACCGCCAACCGAGTTTATCGGCCAGCAGGCGTCCGACAGTCGTTTTGCCGGCACCCATGTACCCTACTAAATAAATGGGTAATTGCATGGTTTGGGGATTAGGGGTTAGATGGTTGGGAGGAAAACGCTAACGCGTATAATTTCATTTGTTTCAGCATTGCGGCAATGCCGTTGCTACGGAGAGGACTGAGGTGCTCGCGCAGTTGAATTCTATCCAGAAAATACAGGTCCGCCTTCGCTATTTCCTGGGGCGTATGGCCGCTGAGTACGTGCAAGAGAAGTGCTACAATCCCTTTGACCAACAATGCGTCTGAATCGGCTTGGTAGATCACCTTGCCGTCTTGCAGCCGAGCGGTGAACCAGACAGGCGATTGACATCCGTCAATTAGATTCTTCTCCGTCTTGTCCTCAGCAGGCATTGGGCGTAGTTCTTTGGCATATCCGGCGATGAGTTGGTATCTATCCACCCACTCGTCGAACGCTTCAAATTCCTCGATTATCTCGTCTTGTATCTCGTTGATTGTCATTACTTTATTCTTCTGCAATTAATCCGTTACTAAAGAGCCAATGCCGTCCCGGATACCTCTCCGGCCAGTGAATATTATGGGTTGACATCAATACGGTAATACCCGCCTGTGAAATGGCGAACAACAAATCCATAATCTCTTTTCCCGTCTCGCTGTCCAGGTTTCCTGTCGGTTCGTCGGCAAGGATCATCTCCGGGCTGTTGAGCAAAGCGCGCGCAATAACTACACGTTGTTGTTCGCCTCCGGACAACTCGTACGGTTTCTTATAGGCCTTGGTTTCCATGCCTACTTGCTCCAACACCTCACGTACATGGTCCCGCATGAGTTTCTTATCCTTCCAGCCCGTGGCACGAAGCACGAAGAGCAGATTCTCTTCTACCGAGCGGTCGGTGAGCAGTTTGTAGTCCTGGAAGATAATTCCCAGGCGGCGGCGGAGGTACGGTAACTTACGGCGTTTGATCTTCGTCATGTCATAGTCCAGTACCCGCGCCTCGCCGGCAGCGATGGGCAACGCACCGTAGATAGTCTTCATTAGGCTGGATTTACCGCTTCCCACTTTTCCCAGCAGATAAATCATCTCGCCTTTGTTGACTGTCAGATTGACGTCATGCAATACAATCTGGTCGGCTTGGCGAATTTCTACGCCCTTATATTCAATTAGTTCTGCCATTAATCTTCTTTATCTAAACGCTCTTGGATTTCATCCAATTGCTTCTTGAGCTCATTGATTTTCTGCTGCATAGAGTCCACCAATTTATTGGCGGTCTTGGATTTTGCGGTAAAGAAGAGAATGTTATTCTCTGCCGTTTTTATCTCCTGCTGCAGTCTGTCGCGCACCGTACGCAGATTTTCTCCACCCGTTGCTTTGAAGCGCTCTGCACGAGCTTTGAGTCGCTCCTCACGCGCTTTTACGCGCTCCAGGTACTCTTTATGCTTCTGTTCGCGCTCCTTGCGCAGTTCACGCAAACTATGGAAGAACTCTGTCTTCGCTTTGAAGAAACGGTCGCACTCCGCGCGATACTCATCGTAGATGGACTGATTGAATTTCTTAGGAGCAAAACCTATCTTACGCCATTCGTTCTGCAACTGCTGAACCTGCTCTGTACGAGCCTCCCAGTCTTTAGCCGTCAGACGTTGTTCGCTCTCCGGCGCCTCATTCAACTCTTTGAGTTGGGCGATAATTGCCCGCTTGGCCTCCAGGTTCTCCTGCTCCTTGGCATGGAGCTGGTCAAAATAGGCCTGGTGCTTTTTGTTAATGATAGTAGAAGCCGCCTTGAATCGGTTCCATATATCCTCGCGCAGTTCGCGTGCCACAGGACCTATCTCCGCCCATTCGTCATGTAACTGCTGTAACGCACGACTGGCTTCAACGATGTTTTCGTTGTTCTCCAGTTTCTCTGCCGCCTCGCATAGAAGTGTCTTGAGCTCCAGATTCTTCTTGAAATCCAAATCACGCAACTCGATATTTATCTTCACGAGGTCGTAGAACTGCTCTTGGTACTGTTGATACGCTTTTCGTAACTGCTGAGTGTGCGTAGGAGGAACGGCACCGATGTTTTTCCACTCCGCCTGTAACTCACGCATGCGCTGAAGATTCGCCATCGCTACTTCCGCATCATTACCCTCTACCATCTTCGCCATCTCATCCAAGATGGCCTGTTTACGCACAAGGTTGGCATTTAACTCCTCTGCCTGCTCAGCATTGACCGCGGCACGTTTGGCCTTGTATTCCGCCAGCAGTTCTTTGAACTGCTCTTCCAACTCGTCTTTAGCCTCCGCTGCGCCGTCAACGGCATCGGCGAGCTGGTCTACCGCTTCGTTGGACGCGCGATAGAATTGGGTTTTAAGATGATCTACTTGGTCCTTAACGGCCATTACATCCTGCTCAAGCAAGGCTTTGAGTTCCTCAATGATTTCTTCTCTGTTGTTAGCCATAATACGATAAAGCAATTATTTGCGCTGCAAAGATACTACATTTTTTGCATATATGCAAATAAATCTCAAATAAATTTGCGTATGTCAAATATTTTGCCTACCTTTGCACACTTTTTTAATTTGGCGAATTATAGGCTTATGATAACAATAGAACAATTGAAGGATATTCAGCAGCGTGCTGACAAGCTAAAAGCATATTTGCAGATTGACGAGAAACGTATTCAATTGGAGGAAGAGGAGTTGCATACGCAGGCTCCGGGTTTCTGGGACGACGCGAAGGCGGCAGAGGCGCAAATGCGCAAAGTGAAGAGTATCAAGCGCTGGATTGACGGCTACGAAGGAGTACGTGCAGCCACGGAGGAACTCGCGCTGGCATTCGATTATTACAAAGAGGAACTCGTGACTGAAGAGGAGGTGGATGCCGCTTACTCAAAGGCACTGCAGGAGGTGGAAGACCTGGAGATGAAGAATATGTTGTCGCATGAGGAAGATCAAATGCCGGCCGTGCTGAAGATTGTTTCCGGCGCAGGTGGCACAGAGGCGCAGGACTGGGCCGAACAACTCATGCGCATGTATCTAAGGTACTGCGAGAAACATGACTACAAGGTGACCATCGAGAACCTGCAGGAAGGCGACGAGGCGGGTATTAAGACCGTCACCTTCAATATCGAAGGCGACATGGCATATGGATACCTGAAGAGCGAGAACGGAGTTCACAGGCTTGTACGCGTGAGCCCTTATAACGCACAAGGCAAACGAATGACATCTTTTGCGTCAGTTTTCGTGGTGCCGCTCATCGACGATACTATTGAAGTAGAAGTCAATCCGGCCGGTATCAGTTGGGATACTTTCCGCAGTTCCGGCGCCGGAGGACAGAACGTCAACAAAGTGGAGTCCGGTGTGCGACTGCATTATAAGTTCGTCAACCCCTTAACGGGTCAGCCGGACGAGATTGTTATTGAGAACACCGAGACGCGTGACCAGCCGAAGAACAGAGAGAATGCGTTACGGCACTTGAGAAGTCAGTTGTACGAATTGGAACTCGAGAAACGTCGGCAAGCGCAGGCGAAAGTGGAGGCAGGCAAGAAGAAAATTGAATGGGGTTCACAGATTCGCTCATACGTCTTCGATGACCGACGTGTTAAAGACCACCGGACGAACTACCAAACGAGCAACGTCAATGCCGTTATGGACGGCGACATAGACGCATTTATCAAAGCATATTTAATGGAATTCCCAGATTAGCCAAATGCCTCTTAGGCCAAATATCGGACCAAAAACGGACTAATTACGAACTAATATCGTATCCTACCCAACCTTATAATATACATAGTATATTATCCCGTGATTTTGAAACGTAGAACAAATATGAAGAAAGTATTATTCATTGCAGCCATAGCTGCACTGTGCACAACGGCTTATGCGCAGAATGACAGTACAGCGGTAAAGAAAGATACAGCCGAAGGGTGGCAATTCACCACGGTGGACAGTGTACCTATTACGCGGGTGAAGGACCAGCATCGTAGCGGTACTTGCTGGGCGTTCTCGACCTTAGGTTTTCTGGAGTCGGAAGTGCTGCGTATCAAAGGCAAAGAGATTGAGTTTGCCCCGATGTATGTAGTGAGCAAGACGCTCATCGACCGCGCAACCTATTGCGTGCGCATGTACAATGAGCCCAAGTTCGCTGAAGGCGGTTCGGCTTATGATGTGATTTATTGTATGCAGCATTACGGGCTTGTACCGAAGAGTGCCATGCCCGGCATTCGCTACGGATGGACGGAAGGCGACACCCTTCCTGTGTTCAGTGAACTGAGTGCCGTAGCCAAGGGTTATCTGAGCGGACTGACGAAACAGAAAAAACTGAGTCCTGTGTGGCGGGAAGGCCTGCAAGCCGTTTATGACACTTATCTGGGTCCGTGTCCCGAGGAGTTTGAGTACGAGGGAAAGAAATACACCCCCGCTTCGTTTGTCAAGAGTCTGGGCTTGAATGCCGAAGATTACGTTTCTATCACCTCTTATACGCACCATCCTTTCTATGAGCGCTTTGCGCTGGAAGTGCCGGATAACTGGCGAATGGACCAGATGTACAACGTGCCGATGGAGGAGATGATGCGCATTATCGATAACGCCATCTCCAACGGTTACACGTTGGCTTGGGGCGCCGATGTGAGTGAGATTGGTTTTACCCGCAAAGGTATCGGTGTTGTGCCGAACGATGAGAAAGGCGCAGATATCACGGGCAGCGATATGGCCAAATGGGTGGGCATGACCAAAGATAAGCAGAAAGAGGAACTGACTAAGAAACCGCTACCGGAGAAGACGATTACCCAGCAAATGCGTCAGGACGCTTATGACAACTGGGAGACGACCGATGACCACGGAATGCAGATCTTCGGTACTGCCAAGGACCAGAACGGCAAACGCTATTACATGGTCAAGAACTCCTGGGGTACGATGAAGTCCGATTACAAGGGAATATGGTACATTAGCGAGGCTTTCATGCAATACAAGACCAACGATGTACTGGTACATAAGAATGCCATACCTAAAGACATCCGCAAGAAACTGGGGCTTTAAGATTTTAGATTTTAGATTTTAGATTTTGGCGGCAGAAGGTATATATAAGGATCGCGGGAGTAAGTTCCTTGGTTTTGCGGAACCCATTAAGAATGAGGAGGAGGCGAAGGCTCGCATAGCGTGGTATAAGAAGAAATACCACGACGCACGACACGTGTGTTATGCTTACCGTCTGGGGGAGAACTTATGGCGCACCAAAGACGACGGCGAGCCTCACGGCACAGCCGGAGTGCCTATTCTTCGCTCGATTGATGTACGCGGACTGGATAATATACTGGTAGTTGTGGTACGCTATTTCGGCGGCACATTATTAGGTACAGGCGGACTGATGGTAGCTTATCGTGAAGCAGCAAAAGCGGCACTGGATGCCTACACAAACGGATGATGTATGATGTATGATGTATGATGGATTCTTTTAAAGACATACGAGCTTATCGCACAGGGTGGATACTGCCCTTTACGGACTTTCTGTTCTCTTTTCCGTGCCTCGCTTTATTGGCATGGCGGACGACGAACGGCATTCGTCTGGACTATCTTGGTGATCGCAAGCAGATCGAGGCGGATATAAAGCACGGGGCATTCTTTATGACTAACCATCGCGACATCGTCATGGACGCTGCGTGGCTCTCTTACCTACTCCGTTGCCGTTATTTCATCCGCCCGTTCATCGGCATCGGCAATAATCTTTTTGCCGTCAAACTGATTGAATGGTTTGTTCGGTTCAACCGTTGCTTTGTGGTGAAGCGCAATGTAGGCGCGCACGCACAATTGGAGAATGCCAAAGAACTGTCCGCTTACATCCGTTACCTGCGTGAACGAAACAAATCCATTTGGCTGGCTCAGCGCGAAGGCCGTGCCAAAGACAGCAACGATCTGACGCAAGAGAGTGTGCTACACATGCTGACGATGGATGCCGAGGACTTGTATGAGACCGTCAAGATGATGAATATATGCCCTGTGAGTATAACATATGAGTACGACCCGTGTGACTTTTTGAAAGCCAAAGAGATGCAGCTCAAGCGTGATAACCCTCGGTGGAGGAAACGGGCGAAAGATGATGTGGAATCGATGGCTACCGGCATTCGCGGATGGAAAGGGCGCGTGGTGTATCGTCTCACGCCCAGTATTAATCCGGAGATAGATGCCATGCTTGCCTCTCACCCGGAATATCGAGACCTGCCGCACCATGAACAATTACAACATATCTGTGACCTTATCGATCGTCATATTCATCAGGGATATGAGATATTCGAGCGTGGCACAGAATTTGAGGCGTATATAGACAGCCGCGTAGCGAAAGTGGAGGTACCTAATAAAGACGAAGCTTTCTTGCGCGATAAAATCAAAGAAATGTATAGTAATCCGGTGATGAATCACAGGAAGAGTTTAGAGTTAAAAGTTGAAAGTTGAAAGTTAAGAGTTTAGAGATATGAAAAGAGCTATTTTTCCTGGGTCATTTGACCCGTTTACTTTAGGACACTACGACATCGTCAAGCGTGGTCTGGAGTTATTCGATGAGATTGTCATCGGCATTGGCCGTAACAGTACGAAGAAAGAGACCTTCCCTATTCGTGAGCGCGAAGAGGCCATTCGTAAGATTTTCGGTGAAGAGCCACGCATCAAAGTGGCTATCTACGACTGTCTGACAGTCGATTTTGCCAAAGAGCAAGAGGCTCAGTTTATCTTACGCGGAATTCGCTGCGTAGAGGATTTTGAGTACGAGCGTAATATGGCGGAGGCCAACAAACAGTTGGGCGGCGTGGAGACGATTATTCTCTATACCCGGCCTGAATACGCACATATCTCTTCTACATTGGTGCGCGACCTGTACGCCTATGGAAAAGACGTTAGCGAATTTGTGCCGAACAAATTGAGATAAATAAGCCTACCCCAGCCCTCCCTGAAGGGAGGGATATAACAATGAAAAAGTACATATTATTTTTAATAATTGCTTCTTGCTCTATCGTTCTATGCACAGCTCAGGAACGTAAGGCGACGTCCCGGGCAGACGAGTGTATCAACATCTTCACCGACGTGCTGCGTCAGGTGGATGTTAACTATGTTGACACGCTGAATTATGAGGCATTGACGGAAGAGGCCATCAATGCCATGCTGCGTAAGATAGACCCCTACACCGTTTATTACCCAAAAGAGAAAGATCGCGATTTGCGTATGCTGACCACCGGTAAGTACGGCGGTATAGGCAGTATTATTCAGCAACGCCCACGTCGTGACTTGGCGAACAAACATGCCAAAAAACTCCCCAAGGACAGCCTTTGGACGTATATCGTGAACCCATATGAAGGCAAACCTGCTCAGCGGGCGGGCGTGCAAGCTGGCGACCGCATTATATCGGTGGACGGGAAGAAGACCGAAGGACTGAATGTGAGCGAAGTAAGTAATAATCTTCGCGGTATTCCCGGCACAACGGTTGTGCTGGAGTTGGAGCGTGAAGGTGTTGCCAAGCCCTTCAAAGTGTCCGTGGTGCGCGAGGATATTCACTTGGAGCCCGTCAGTTATGCGACGGTGATAGAGGCAGACAGTCTATCTTTGCCGGTGGGTTATATCGCGTTCAATGAGTTTACCGACGGTTCGGCTCAAGCCTTCAGTAACACCCTCGACGACCTCTATTATAACCGCAACGCGCGCAAGCTTATTATAGACCTGCGCGGAAACGGTGGAGGTATAGTAGATGAGGCGTTGCAGATTGTGAATCTGTTTGTGGACCGGGATCAGACGATCGTAGAGACACGCGGCAAGACGGCGCGCAGCAATAATGTCTATAAGACGCGTAATAACCCTCGGTATAAAGAAGTGCCGCTGGTCGTGCTGGTGGATAAGAACTCTGCATCGGCGAGTGAGATTGTCTCCGGCGCCCTGCAGGACTTGAAGCGCGCCACGCTTATCGGACAACGGACTTTTGGCAAGGGGTTGGTGCAGAATGTGCGAAACGTAGCCTACGGCGGTCATATCAAAGTGACGACGAGTAAGTATTACCTACCCTCCGGCCGTTGTATCCAGGCTATCGACTACAGTGAGCGCCAGAAAGGGCACGAGTTGAAGAAAGACACGGCGGGAGGCATATTGCCAGACATTGTACTCGATGACTCCGCCAAAGTGGACATCAGTTACTCGCTGTATATTGACCATTATTTCTTTGACTACGCCACGCGTTACCATCGTCTGCATGACACTATTGCTGCGCCGGAGTTTTTTGAGCTGACGGACGCGGATATAGAGGATTTCTGCAAGTATCTGGATGAGCGGGGATTCAAGTATGAGACGGAGACCAGTAAGTTTTTCGGCGACATGATTAAAATGGCCAAGCATGAGGATTTGGACTCCACTACCTTGGCTCAGTTAGAGGCGTTGGAACCGGTTTTGACACCGGATTTCCGGGAGGCTATCATGCGGAATAAAGAGGAAGTGAAACAGATGTTAGGCTCTGAGATTGTTTTGCGTTATTTCTATCAGAAAGGTCAAGCCGCCTACGCCATCCGTTTTGATAAAGAGATCAAGAGAGCATTGCAAGCATTGAAGTGAGGAGATGAGAAAGAGAATATCTATGTGTATCGCCGCCATACTGATGGCGGCAAGTATGATGGCTGAGATGGCGCCGATATACCATGAGGGTTTCAGTCGCTGCTATGACGACGAAGGAGAGAAATACGGCTACACCGGAGGAAACGACGGGCAATGGGGTGGTGACGTAGCGACAGCCATCGCTATCTATCAGGACGCCCCGGAATGGAATTTTACCTATTGTAATGCAGGCCTTCAGTGTCTGAAAGTAGGCACATCTCAGAAGCAAGGCTCGGCTACTACGCCGTTTATCGCGTGCGAAGGAGAAGTGGTGCTCACATTCAGAGTGGCGCCGTGGGAAGGCGATTCTTTGTTCGTTCTGTCCATCAACGGCGGTACTACTGCCGACCCTAAATCCTACACGCTCAAAAAGCACCAATGGACCGATATTACGGTGCATATAACGGACATACAGAGTGGTATCAAACTCACTTTCTCGTCCATCTATAAGCATCGTTTCTTCTTGGACGAGGTTATTGTCCGGCCTGCCGATCCGACAGTAGGCGTTATCCGTACCGTTGAAGGTTCGATGGTTGATTTCGGTCTTGTAGGCACGCATTATAGCCCGATGACACGCACACTGCGTGTGGAAGGAGCTAACCTCAAAGGGGATATCTCTGCTACGTTAGCCGATGGCGAGCCGTCACTCTTCCGTCTCAGCAGTGCGAGTCTGCCGAAAGAAGGCGGCGAGTTGACTATCACCTGCCTATCCGGTGCCGCACCGGGTAGCAAGCACGGATGTTTTCTGTACCTGCGCGGCAAAGATGCGACGACGAATGCGAATGTAGAGAAACGCGTGACCATCTCCATGGAGGTGGCAACTTTTAATCTGGAAGGGGCAGGTACTAAACCCGATCCTTATACCTGCGGAGACGTCATTCTGCTGGCCGACCACGAAGGAACGGTCTGGACCGGGACCTATTATTGGGTGACGGGCTACGTGCTTGGTGGCGTGAAGCGGTATCAAGACACCTATGACGGTATTAGCATGACCGACAGTCTGTCGCTGGTGCTCGCAGCCAATCCGGATGAGACTGACGACAGTAAGTATGTCACTGTGCAGATCAGCGGCAATGCCCGCGCGGCACTGAATGTGGTGGACAACCCCGAACTGGTGGGACAGATGATTAAGGTGCAAGGACTGCTGCTTAACAACAATGCTAATCCTCTCTATCTCGGCAAACCGGGTGTTCGTGACGTACGTACAGACGCACAATATGTCCGTCCGCAGCCGATGGGTGTAGAGGACGTGACAACAACTGCGCCAAGCGAGAAATTCATTCGCGACGGGCAAGTCTTCATCCGCCGCGGAGAGAGGATATACAATATTCTTGGCACTCCGGTAAAATAATTCAGATCAAACAAATGTGTGAGTGGTACCCCTCGGAGGGGTAGCACTCAGGTAATAGTTTGACGCATGGCTGAAGGAACATGGGATTGACAGAGATTAACAAACGCGGCTTAATGAGTCGCGTTTTTACTGATAGTTTCGTTTGATTTTGCGCAGAGCGAGGATAGCGAAGGCCTAAACCGTCTATGGCCGAGCCATAAAAAAAGAGGCGCGAGGCCTCTTTTTTATTGCAGTCTTTGTCCTTGTATGGTGTATATATTGCCGGAACGATAGATGAAGATATGACCGTCAATCATTACCTTTTCGGCGGTTACAGAAGTGCCATCGAAGAGTTCATCCATACCAGTAGGCATGCCAGCACCTTTGGCATAAGAGCCGGACGTGAGCGAAATGGAAAACGAAGAGACTTTCATTTCCGTAGTGTTATCGGTAAAAGCGAGATACGTATTTCCTTTGTAGGTCGTAATATCGTTGGCTGTGAACTCAAAGCTATGCGGTCCGCGTTTCCCATCGGTACCGTCACCCTCTTTAGACCATAGGCGTTGCTGCGCTGTTCCTACCACTCCGTTGATATAGAGTTGGAACCAACGGCTATCACTTACACTATAGACCTCCATAGAAACCGTTCCGGCAGAAGAAGCCGGTACAGGGATATAGATAGAGTTCTGCGTCTTCTGGGTAGATAGACCATCTGCCAAGACCTTCATCGTATTGCCGTTACCGGGTTTGAAGAGCAGGTCGTTGTCAATGACTTCTTCCGTTATCTTTTGCTCAGCGGTCACCACTCCTGCGAAAGACCATGTACATTGTGTGGAATCCGCATTGAAGGTACGGACAGAATACTTGCCAGTAGTAGGTTCCGGCGTCGGTTCGGGATCAGGGTCCGGTTCCGGGTCAGGTTCGGGTTCAGGGTCCGGGTCAGGTGTAATAGCCCCTCCCGTTATCTCCATAGTGGTATTGAGTTTATTCATACCGGTGGATGCATCCCAAATATCCACATTGGCAAACCTGACAGCATAGCGAGGGTCAGAAGCTAAGGAAGTGGCGGCGTCGGGTAGATGCAGATAGAGCTGATAAGTGCCATTCGGCATATCCGAAGGAAGAGTCAGCGTCTCATCAATAGTTGTCACTACGCCATTGGGTTTCCATCGCCGCGGGTCGGACTGCAGAGGAAGGGAATAGGTCTTAGCACCATTCTTCATTACCAGGTAGGCATGACGCTCGTTATACAGCGGTGCGTACCCTGCATTCTTTATCTTCAAAACCACCCGAGCCTCCCCGCCCGGATTGGCAGCCGAAGGGATGGTAGCGGTTGTCAATTGATAGCGATAGCCCATCTTGCGGTCCAGATTATCATAAATATCGGATTCTCTCCATTTGTCCGTCACAGCTCGCGAATAACTATAGCCGCAGAAGGACCAGTGGTACTTACTCATCTCGCTTTCCGCCTTGGTATATACTTGTTTTGCCAACGAGCCCTCCACGTTGGTCTCTCCTCCATTAGGCACAAACATCGTCTCGTCGGCTATATATTGGCGTAGAACAGGGTCATCATCCGGTCCATCACCATCGCGTCCGTAGGTTCCGTCATTGCCATAATTGGCGAGGAACGCATCATTATGATGTCCGATTCGTGCCCGAGTAGAGCCGGAGAAAGCCTCTTCTGCGCTCAGAGGGACCTCATCGCCTAAATAGCTCAGTTTGATAAGGGGATAGCGTACGAGCAAGAAGCGGTTGGACGGACAGGCATCCAGCATGACCTCTAATACCTGACGACGATCAGCATTCAGTTTCTGCGTCTTATTGCCAAAATGGGTACTATAGTACCACTCGCCCCACTGCCCCACAAAACCGGTCTCCATCACATAGATCACATCGGCATTCTTCGTCAAATAAGGTTTCAGTTGCTGAATATGGCGCTTCACCCATGTTAATTCTGCATCTTCTTTGGAATTCCAATCATAAGCAAACCGCAGCACGCACTTAAAGCCGTTATCGCGGAGAATCTGCATGTCCTCATCAAAGCCCTGCAGGATTTTGGCAGACAGATCCTTGGTCCTGGAATTGCCTAAATAATAAATCAGCACAGTGAGCGTTTGCTTACCTGCAAACTCCTCGAAATACCAGTCTGCTTCGGGTTGGACTACATGATTTTCATCATCTGAGAGCATGGTCTCGCCCCCTAACTCATCGGTAAAACCTCGTTCCGGATTCGGGAAAATAGTCACATCATCCGCCGTATAGGTAATGACATTGGCACAAGCTGCCATGGAAACAAGGCAGCATGCGAGCAAGTAAGCAAAGCGTTTCATAGGAATGATGCTTAATGCATGAACTGCGATAATTTCTTTTGGGCAAGGAAGAGCATCCAGTCGGGTGTATGCTTGAGCAGCGGTGTACAGAGCCAGTTAATGACTCCCGGTGTATCTGCTTTCTTGTTGCGGAACATCTTACGCAGTGCGCGCTTGACGAGTTTCTCCGGCGGTATGCTCACGGTCAGGGCGACAGCCAGTTTGCGCAGATTAGGTGCGAGTCCAAAGAGTCCTGTATCTACAGCCCCCGGTGCCATCACGGTTATACCCACGTTCTGCGGCTTGAGTTCGTACCAGATGGACTTGGAGAAATTATAGATGAAAGCCTTGGTGGCGTTGTAGGTCTGAATGCCGGGCATCGCCATCCAGGCAGACATGCTACTCATATTTAATATATATCCGCGCATGCGCTTATGCCCGCATATACGCTGCTTCGCCTCTTCGGGCGTGAGTTCGCGTTGGATCATGTCGGCGGCAAAGAGCCGCGTCATCTTCGCCACGGTGATCATATGAAGCTGCAACATCAATTCGATGCGTTTCATGGAAGTCTCACAGTATTTATTAAAGAAGAAAATACCGGCATTATTGATGAGCACATCCACCACCAGTTTATTCTGGATGCAGAAATCATGTAATTGCTCGGCAGCGTCCTGGAGACTGAGGTCGGCATAATGTGCGATGGTCTTGACATTAAATTGGTCTGCGAGGTCTTTGGCTACCTTCTCCAATTCTTCTTTCTGGTTGCTGACGAGCAGCAAATCGCAGTGATAGTCCCGCGCGAGTTGCGTGGCGTACTGAAGTCCTATGCCGGACGAAGCGCCTGTTACTAATGCTAACATCCTGTTGATTGATGATTTATGATTGATGATTGATGATTTAGGATTGATGCTTTTTTTGTGCCTCGACGGATTGCTTGGCGTCGGCTTCGAGTTGCGCTATCTCGCGTTGGATACGCGGAGCTATCTTCTCACCGTCGCGCTCTACGCACTCATGGCACTTCATATTCAGCGTGTACATACGGCCTACGCAGTAGTTCGAACGACCACAGCCGGCATGATAATGGGGATTCTCTTGTACATGTTTGACGAAGTCCGGATCTTTGATGAGCACGTGTGCAATCTGGAAGAGTTCAAAACCTTCGTCCATAATCTGCTGGCAGTTATCGCCGGATTGCACGCCGCCGACGTAGATAAGCGGGATATTGGTCTCTTTGAGAGCATCCTGGAAAATCTTCGCCTTGTCCATGAAATAGAGTTCTTTGAAAGGCGAGGTGGGCAGCATGATCTGATGCACACCCGGTATATTCAGCGCCGCCTTGAGCCACCAGAAAGACTTCATATTCATATAGTGCGCGAGGGTCTTGTACGGCATCGCGCCGCCCAGGATAGTCATCGGCGAGCGGCTTACGGTACCGCCGGAGAGGACAATACCATGCACGTTATGCTTGGCTATTTCCTTCGCTACCTGAATACCCTCTTCTACGGTCACGCCACGCCAGCAGTCATCCCACATATTGGTCTTGACAACGACGGCGATATCGTCTTTGGCATGCGTCATCACTTCGTCGAGAATCTCATTCATGAAGCGCACGCGATTCTCAAACGAGCCTCCGTACTCATCATGACGATGATTAGTACGCGGACTGATAAACTGAGAGATCAGGTAAGCGTGCCCCGCGTGAATCTCCACGCAGTCAAACCCGCACTCCCGCGCCCAGTCCACCGCCTCACCGAACTTCTTGACGAGGTTCTTTATCTCCGCCACTTTAAGTCGCCGGTGTATGGTCGGGGAATAGAGATTAAAGCCATTAGAAGCACTGACTGGCATGCAATGACAGGTATAGAAATGCGTCATATTACCACAGTGGCCTAACTGAATGCTGGCCTTCGCGCCCTCTGCATGGATAGCGTCGGTCATCTTCTTCATATCCGGTATAATCTCCGGGCGTACATACAATTGTCCGTCAAACGAGACGCCGCTCAGATCAACTGCGCAATAAGCAACAGTGGTCATTCCTACGCCTCCACGGGCGACAGACACATGATAATCCTGTAATTCCTGAGTCGGCTTGTTCGCACGAGCCATATTCTCAAAAGCAGCGCTGCGGATAATTCGATTACGTAGCGTAATCGGTCCCAATTGATAGGGAGTGAAGAGCTTCGACTCATTAGCCGGCTCTTGTTTCTTTTTTGTAGCCATTATTAGTAAATAAACGGAATAATTCTTTTCAATTTCTTACGGTCGAACTCATCGGGGAATTCCTCCTCGTATTTCTTGTAAATCGCATGACTGCGCGGCACGAGGTTGCAACAACTGAACCAGAAGAACAGGAGTCCGGCCAGCGACCAGGTAAGAATAGCAAAGCCCAACCACTCGGTTATTTCACCAAGGTAATTGGCACTCGTCACATACTTGTACATGCCTTTCTTAGGCAAGTAGTGGTTCGTATCGCCCGGCTTACGCAAGTGGCGAATTACATAATCAGAATGCATATTGATAATCCATCCGATGATGAAGATAATCGTTCCGATAATGAACTGTGGCGTCATCACCCACGCGGAAGTATAGAGTTCCGGATAATGCTGCGGGGCGAGATGGAAGAGCCAGTAGCCCTGAATATAACCATTAATCAGATTCCACGCAACAGAGAGCAGCATGATAATCACCGGCATTTTCCCTTTTCCCTTCAGCAAGAAGGGGAAGATAAACGAGCGCTGGAAATAATGGAACTCAAAAATGAGGAAAAAGACCCAATAAGGAGCTCGCTGCGTCACTCCTCCGTACAAAGGGAATGACTTGAAATAAAGGTACAACACCACAAAGAACACCGGGCACTCCATCAGAAACCACCCTACTTTGTTGTTAATAGCAGGGCCCCATTTCTCGGAACGCATCTTGCCATAACCGGCGTCCACAAAATAAAGCATCACGAACACAACCAAGCCCACCAAAAACATGATGTAAAGCAGGTCGTAAAAGAAATCAATAGAGTAAATGTTTTCTATCGGCATATTGTTTGTTATTTAATTTGCGAGATGTTTCATTTCGGTACAAACCGAAAAACGCGCAAAGGTACGAATAATAATTCGTATATACAACAAATATTAATAATCGTACACTTTTTCTTATTTTATTGCTTCTCTTTTTTCTGACAAACGAAAAGTCCGACTATAATCAAAATCATGCCGAACCACTTCCCGTACGGCAGATGTTCTCCGAAAAAGAGAAACATCCAAAGTGCAGTAAATGCCGGCCGGATATTATTGAATGCATTCGCCTGCGTTACCCCCACTTGGCGTAATGCATAACAGAATAGAATGAACGCAATCACGCTGGCAAAAACGGTCAGATAGGCAGTGCAAAAGACTGCCGTTGAAAGCGGAGAGTGAAAATTGGATAGTTGACTCCAGTCTAATGATTGGAGCACTTGCGGGCCTTCTTTCCAAAACCAGATAGGGATGAAAAACAGCAAACTGACCACTTGGGCGTAAAAAATGAACGAGAGTGAACTATATCTCATCGGCACCTTGCGCATCATGATGGAATCGATGACAGCCGCCGAGACAGCAGCAAAAGCGAGCAAGATGCCCCAGTAGTTACCTATAGAGTAATTGGTGCTACCAATGAGCGACAATGCGAACACCCCCGCGGTAGAGATGATGATTCCGATAACGTTGTTTTTCGTCACCCGCTCACGCAGCAAAAAAGCCGCGAAAATCGGGCTGAGCAACGGGCTGGTAGAGAGTAGCGTTTCTGCGATAGTAGGGCTATTAAGCGCATCATAGGTAAAAGTCTCCAACAGGTAGTACAAAAATGGCTGACAGAAACCAGCGATGAGGAATAACGGCAAATCTTGCCACTCCAGTTTCTGCAATCCGAACAGAGGGTTTTTACGGCAAAGGAGTCCAATGACGAGCATCAGTAGTACCGAAGGTACAAATCGCATTATGATCATCGTGAAGGGAGGCAGCACAATCAGCGCATGCTTGATGGCAATGCCGCTCACCGACCAGATAATCATCGAAATGATTAGAGCGCTGACGGCCAAGTATTGTGTTCTATTCCCGCTAAACGACATATTGTTTGATGAGTTTCGTTCAGTAATCGCTCCACTTCAACCGCCCTCGGGCATGTAGTATCCGGCAGTATAGGTCTGCCGATAATCACATTCACGAGCGGTTCGTCTGCCGGTCCGAACAAGCGGTATATACCCGTCCGCGGGCGATAAGTCACGGCGCATGGAATAATAGGCATATTGTACTTGTACGCCATTGTGAAAGCTCCTTTCTGGAAGGGGCGTAACGGCTTATACCAATCCCAACGTTTGGCTTCCGGAAAGATATGGAACCAGTAACCGCGACGATGGAACTCGTCAAAAGCGGCATTGAAAGCTTTCATAGCACTCAGCCCTTCTTCAGCCGGCGGAATAGGTACACCGCCGATGATACGAAGGTAGAACTGGTCTTTGGTTCGGAAATTAGGCGCGAACATAGGTATACGTCTGTGATGATGAGCGTGCAAGGCCGTGAGGACCGACGCGCAGTCATGACGATAGCAGTGGTTCGCAATCGTAATAGCCCCGCCTTTCAAGGTCTGTTTATACTCTTTACGGTTGTACAAATAGGTCCATCTCAGACCATATTTGACACGTAGCACGAGTCCTAAAATAGGCCTCACAACATAATACCCCCACAAAAGCCGCAACGTATTCTGCCAACTGTCGTCCACAAACGGATAGTCGGCATTGATAGCGGGATAGTCGCGGTCGTAGACCGGCTTATACATGCCCTCGTACGGATTATCCTCGGGATATGCCGAATTCACAGGCGGCACGTAAGTACCCGGAGTGACTTTCAGGTCTTTATAACGCTTATTTTCCATTTCCGTTAATCAACCAATATTTGGCACCTACAACTCGGGCCGTTTCTCCATCCTTGTCATCTCTATCGCCGACAAACAATGTCGTCTCCGGTTCTGCATGCAGCAAAAGCATCACTTTCTCCGCGCACTGTTTGGATGGTTTGAGAGCTCCCATGGACGGCGCATCTACCATCAAATCAAAGAGTTTGGGATCAATGCGCAGTGCTTTCAGTTTCTCAACAACACAGCCATAATCCGAGTATATGGCCATCTTCAAGCCCTTTTGCTTACATGCTTCTATAAGCTCCATGGCTTCCGGTCTCGGCCGGAAATGGCGTGAGAGCACCCTGACCATCGCCGGCAGATACACATAATCGTACCATTTCTGCGCGATGTCCGGTCCCCACCAATGTCCGCGGGCCATCGTTGCGAAAAAAGCCGTGTTGAAGGTGTCGCAGGAGGTATATTGTAAACCATGCATTTTCTGCCGTGCCAGCCGTTCAGACATCAGTAACGGCAGACACCACCATAGGCGACGCACCATTCGCGCAGCCAGGCCGGTCTTGTCGTACAAGGTGCCATCCAAATCAAAAATAACAATTTTAATGCCGTCCAGCACGTCGTCTTTGACGGCTTTCGGCTTTAGACTTACGTCTCTCAACTCTTTGTTTACGTCTTTCATCGATTCGATCTGCTCGCTCTATAATATTATCACTTATTTGCTCAAAGCGGTTCTCCCAACGCTGGATAAGATTAAACTTGGTACGGCGTTTCTCGTCCTGCATAAGAAGATTAAATTTAAACTGTCCGTCGCGGAACCCATCCTTCAGGCATGCTGCTTTGAAACGCGCGTACGCGTTCGATAATAATATGTGCGCCTCAGGGTCATGTAGGCGGAACGACTGCCGTTTAGACTCGTACTCCAAATTAATCTGCTGCAGTTTCTCATCCACCACTCTAGTGAACATATCTGCGGTCTCTTGGGTCGTCCGCTCGTCCTCGAATTCGTAATAAAAATGATATTTAGACTCTTCTACATCTGCAAATCCCACGAAGAACTTGGTCTTGATACCGGTCTCTTCTTCTGCCTGGTGCACAGCATTCATGAACTGCGGTTCATATAGTTTCTCACCCGTCATGGATACAATTCCGTTCACCTTGGAAATCATGTGTACAGTCGGAGTCTCATAATACTTACCGCCCACCTCAACCAGATCGTTCATATTATATCGGAACAACCCGGAATAGGTTGTTACATACGCGCAATAACGCTTACCGATCTCCAACTCGTCTATCTGTAGAAAATGCTTGCGGGGACTATCCAGCTCGCTCTCTTCCACAAACTCGTAGTAATGGAATTGCGGGAAAAGCACCGACTCATTCGTATCATCTAACGCGAACCCGAAACGGCATTCTGTAGCAATATATCCCAGTTCCTGATAGAACGTCTTATCCCAATTGAACTGGTCCATGTACTTATCCATGTATATCTTAGTATTGCCGCATTTCCAGGTACTCAAGTACTGCAGCCATGGCCAGAAATCCCGCGGGTATAAATGTCCCTTCTCCGCCAGTATTTTCCGCAGCTCCTCCGCCCGTTCTGGTTTGGGGGACATATACGCATCCAACTCGTCACGAATACCAAAAGGAATCTCGAAATTCTCGCTGAGCGTACCATGTTCAATATCAGTAATCATCTCCTCCGTATTCTCATTCAAAGCTCTCAACAACTCCAAAATCGTAGAAGGATTGGCCGTCGCCCATAATGTCACATCTCTGTGCTGCAATGCCAGACGCATCAACACGTAGTTTCGCGTACCATAGTCAGGAATTGACATCACCGCCGCGGGCGCCGTGTAATGCTTCTTGATAATCGGCGGAATATCGCGCACCAAGACCCCGCTCACGGAGCCGAAGAGCGTACCGTCCGGTGCATAACCTTCGCATTCTTTGCCAACGGTAGTGAAGATGTGTCCGCCGAAGATACGATTTCTATGCTTCACAAAATTCCACGTCCAGATGTGACTCATTTTGCCATACACATCCTTTAGGTACTTATGGGTCATGGGAATCCATTTGGGCTCACTGGTCGTACCGGAAGTAGTCGCATACATGTCCGGTTTACCAGGAAACAACACATCCTCTTCTCCGTTCTTATGCCGCTCTACGTAAGGTCGGAGCGTCTCAAAAGAGTTATTGACCGGCACATATAACCGGTATAGACGGAAAAGGTCCTCTGCGTTCGTAGCACTCAGTATCCGGTCAAAATGATGCTCGCGACCATAGACGGTATTTCGGGAGATAGTCAGTATATCGCGTAGCGTTTTCTCTGCTGCATGACGCGGTTTGCGACTCCAATGCCGGAGACGAACCGTCTGACTGCCACCAACCAGCATTAACATGGTGTTGATAATCCATGGATACGGCAATGCCCGCCCTTCCTCATCCAAATATGGTTTTATCTTTTTTGCCATTTTACGCCAAGCTATAATTTGGCCGCAAAGGTACTATATTTTTTACACATTCGCAAATTTTCCGACATAAAAAATGCGGGATTGTTTGCATGTCTGCAAAAATTGTTGTAATTTTGCAGCATAATTTCTTGTATGCCAATGAAAAAGTCCTTTATGCTGGTTCTTGTGACCATGATGAGTGCAGGATGGCTGACCGGATGTCAAAATCCCATAGAGCCGGTAGAACCGCCGACCCCAAGTCATATAGTGCTGCACACCACTTTAAAATCCAAGTACGTAACTAATCGTACGCTGCGTGTATGGCTGCCTGCCGGCTATTCAAAAGATAAAAAATATGACGTGCTGTATATGCACGACGGATTGAATTTGTTTGACCCTCGCATTACCTGGAATCATCAGGAATGGGGTGTCGATGAAGCGATGGATAGTTTGGTGAACCAAGGTATTATCCGTCCGACGATTGTTGTGGGCATTGATAACATCGATAACGGAATGCTTCGCGTGGCAGAATACTGTCCGGATGACGTAGGTGCATTACTGCCCTCCGGTAAAGCATTATACGATGGTCTTGGTACGCCAAAAGGCAATGATTATCTGCGGTTTATAGTGGAAGAAGTGAAGCCGTTCATCGACTCTATTTATGCGACCTATACGGAACGCGAACACACATGGATGATGGGTAGTAGTTGCGGCGGATTGATTTCTTCGTACGCACTGTGTAAATATCCAGAGGTGTTTGGCGGCGCGGCATGTCTATCCACTCATAGCACCTTGGCTGCCGACCCGAGCCATCCGGACCAGGATGCCATCAATGCCTACCGCACATATCTACAGCAACACCTGACGCCGAACACCTTCCGACTCTATTTTGACCGCGGAGATCAGACGCTGGATGCCAATTATGCGGATTCGCAAGAGGCTATCAA